>Ga0116230_10001494_pt1 | contig 22346 bp, 18 predicted proteins | sample S1TSphfallax_3_FD_88678 | JGI IMG/M metagenome (GOLD analysis project Ga0116230, IMG submission 88678) | Host-associated microbial communities from peat moss isolated from Minnesota, USA - S1T2_Fd - Sphagnum fallax MG | ecosystem: Host-associated > Plants > Peat moss > Unclassified | place... | reverse complement strand
TGCATTAACATTCAAATGCAATTTTTATTATGATTTCATGTCAATATTTTTTATAAGGATTCAACATATGATATGTGATGGAAAAAATTATAACAAAAACTTTAACCAATAAATAACTATGGACTTTTGAATGCTTAGGTTTGAACTTTATTTTCAAAAGTCCTTATCTTGGTCATTTTTTGTTAAATTGATATTTTTTTCCTTCTAATATGTATGTCAAAGAGTTGTCTATATGGGCATCCTTTTTTATGGTATTAGTTGATTAATCACCACATAAGGCCTAGTCAACATTGTTTATAAAATCTTTTTCCATTATAGTGTTAAAATATGGACTTTTGGGATTGGGACTTTTGCCACTTTTGAACCATTGTGAGCCATACTGACATAGCCATGTCCAATAGTCTCAATTTTTAATAGTTGCATTTGGGATATTCGAGTGTGATAAGGTTATTAAGGGTTTTTAACAACTTCATGTTAGAATAAGAAATGATGAATGTGCATGTTTACGTGGGGAGTTGTTTTCTTTTCCGAAATATGATATTGGTGAATAAGATGTGAGGTTAGTTTTTTTCTTCAACAAAAAGTTGGTAATCATAATTTAAAAACCTTAGTTGCATAATTAGGGTTGAAAAATCTCTAAAAGGTCAAGGGTAAAAGTAGACATCAAAATTCGTTGTGTTCAACAAAACATTGGTATTGTTATAGTATTTAGTGAGTAGCAAGGATGTTTGAGATTCACGAAGTAATTGAGGGGTGTCAATGAAAGGTTTAATAGAAATAAAACAATCTTCAAGCCTTATATGCATTTAATTCGAGAAAACTTAAATATTAAATAAATAGTGTGATAAGGCGACAATGGCAACAAAAGTTTCATAATGAATGGAACATTTATTCAAATTATGGATAAGCTCAATGAGGAGCTGCATCTATGTGTTGAGTCTTGGGCTATGCCATAATGATGGTTCATAACTACAAGAAATGTAAAATGCATAGAATGGTGCGAATCAGGTAGTCCGCCTTACTATTAGGAGGCAATCAGTGAATTAGATCGCACAACCAACAATAGTGTCCAATGCTAATAATCGAAGACCACGCAAAAATAAAGGTGTTTTCAATCTCGTAACAACCTTCATAGATAATTTTAGGTTGATCATTAGAAGCAAGGTCAACTTGCAACAAAATCACCAAGGTGTGAGAGTTTGGAGAAATGCGATAATACTAAACTCAAGGGGGATCAATTTCAAAATGAGCACGCACCTCTCTCGGTTTGGGATTTTCATCACAAGGATGTTGCATTAATGTTAAATCTAAAGATGATTCCGAAGCCGGTTTTTCATTCATTTGTGTAGCTTGAGGTCCATAGGATGTGGGCATACGTGATGCCATAATTTTAAGCAAAGGAAAATAAATCTTCAATCAAAATTAGATTAACAATGAATGTGTGGAGGGCTTGTTACATGAGATGTGTGGTTCTAATTTATAGGGTAGGAAAAAAACAAGGAAATGAGTAAATAATGGCCTAGAACCATGGTAAAGTAAAATTTTAAGGTCAAAGGAAAAAATGAAGGTTAAATAAAGTTTGTTGGTGGGAAAATGGGAAGAGGTGAAAAGGTGTTTTTCTTTCTCCTTTTATTGACCATTGAGTTGGGATCTTCTTTCATTTCCTTCGTTTTCCTTCTTTTTAAAGAACAAATTTGGATCATTTAGGGCTCTTTTTTCCGGAAATAATTTTCATGTCTAAAGGAATGCACAACATATTTGCCCTTGTCATTAAGTTTTTAGGAGTTGATTGGTAGCCAAAACATGTTACATTTGGTTTTTTTGAAATTGCAAATATTTTTGCGAAGACTTTGGCCAAAAACTTGATTGATTGAACTTGAAAAAAAAAAATTACTTATGTGAAAGATAAGGGGTCTAATTTGAACATAATGATCACTACATTAAAAATCATTACAAGTTGTGATATTATAGGTTTGGAGGAAAATTATCAAGGCACTTATTTTGGGCATGCATTTTCCAAGGCTTGTTAATATGCTACAATAGTGATATTTGCAAAGTTAGGAAAAGACAACACCAATACTTGAGTTTGGTCATACACAAGGTGAAAATTTAAAAAAACATGCAAAAATTTGCATTAACATCCAAAGGGGGGTGAAACTTAGAAAACCATCAAAATTGATGATTCTTGAATTTCACCTTTTTTTTTTTTCTTGAGTGGCACCATTTCTATTACATAGATTTTCATTGCTCCTACTTGTACAACTATTATAATTCCTTTTGAACTTTGTGCATTAAATGTTGAGATTTAACATTTCATATTGAAATTTAATAAATTTTTTTTACTTTACGGATACCACTAAAAGATGGGTTAGGGGCTGAAAAGGGGCCCACAGACAAGGTGGAAATAGGGAATATTTGCAGATATTTTTAATAAATATTTTCTTGAAATAAAGACTTGACATATGTTTTTATTAACATTACATAAGGAGATCTATAGAAGTGTATAACTTGGTAAAACAATTTGGGAAAGGTCGATAAGAATGAAACAAAACATGTGTTGAATATAGGTTGGCCCTAAGGAAGTTGAATTTACTAGTGAAGTAACTTCTTAATATATGATGTATTGTTCTAATTATAATTATATATATATATATATAGTAATTTTTATGATTATTTTCAATTGGTAGTAAGTTTTAAAAAATGGTTTTTTCTTTTGTGGATTTGCAAGCAAAATTATCCATTTTTAGGAAGCATTGCAATTAAATTTTTTTTTGTTTTTTATTATAATAAATAGATTGCTATTAGGAAGAATACATGAGTGTTTCCTCCTTTAATAGACACATATCTCAAATCATTGTTGATGTCCTTTCCCCTGTTGTGTTTGCTTGTGTTTTTAACGAATGTAAAAGTCATCTATTATTAAGTGATGTTTTAAATTCTGCCATTTCCATTTGTTTGAAATTGAAAATTAATCTGAAATTTCAAGTTCTTTTGATAATTTATAGAATAGGAGTCCATTCTTGTTCTTGAGTTAGGGTTTTTGACCTTTGACATAAAAAGAGTTTGTGGTGTTTTAGGTTTTTGATTTCTTTTGAAAAAATATGAAGAAAAGAAGGTTCATAACACGTTGTCTTTGATGTTTAATCCTAGGTTCCAAAACTTACATTTAATGTTTTCATTTATTGGCCTTGAACAAGGCAAGTTCATTGTTGAAAAATATAATATAAAAACCTTGTATCCCATGTTATTAAAATGTTATCATCATTTGCACTCTTTGTTTGAAAATGCCATTGTTCACCAAGGTGTTTATGAAGATTGCAATTTGGATATTTTTAAAATGACAACAAGCACAAATGAACCAACCAAGGAATTTGCTAGCTAGGAACTTTTGATTTTTAGGAGGTTTCAAATGTATGTTTTTTTCAATGTTGGGAGAAGCATGAATCTATGTTTTCTACAATTGGATTCCTTGTTTGTCAAATCTTGAACATTGCTGGTTCACAAATTGAAATTGAAAAGATTTTTTTTGGCATGAATACTTATTATTCTTAAGAGATATCATTTGCAATTGAATACTTTAAATAAATAAAATTTTATCAACAAAAATTGATTCATTGACCCTAAGATTGGTTGTAAAACTTTTTCCAATTTACTAGAGCTAATTGAAGTTGATGCAAAGTTGAAGGAGTTAGAAGATGTTGAATTTCTTTTGAAAGGGATGAAATTTTGAAAATATAATTTGTTATAAAAAAATTGGGTAATATTTTAATCATTCTTTAAACAAGTTTGTTTTTGTTTTCGATTATTTCTTAACTAATTAAAAAATAAAAATAAATTTAAAATCTAGATTATGAAAACTAATATAAAAATCGATTGTTATCACATTTGTTAGAATTGGCATGTCTAAGAACCAGCCTGATTAAATAAAAATAATAATCTGATACCCTATTGACCATCATAAATCTAAAATAATTAAAAACAAGAATGAAGTCGATTCTCTCAAGCGTTGGGAAGAACCGAAACCGATGATTCTCATAAGAGGGGAGAGAACCACCCATGATTAGTTAAACCGATGAGTCGTGAACGATTACAACAATCAACAATCTCTGTGTTATTAGGGTAGATTCTCGCTGCTTCGGATTCGCTGTTGTGCTTGCTTCCGGTATCATCACGCCGTCGCCTTCGATGCACACAGCAGGTGAGAAAACGTTCAAGCATTTGTCGATCAATTGCGCTTGTCGTTGGAAAAAAGTAAAACAATATATTTTTTTTCTGGAGATTGCAAGGAATGGTAATGCTCTCTTGTTTGACGTATCGTGTCAAGATTAGGTTCTGTGGCAAGTGCAGCAGATACGTCCGTATCTTCTTTTTCTGCCGTGAAGAAGTTGTTCATGGAATGATGCACTGCTGCTGTTTTTGGAACATTGTGAAGAGTTTCATGGAATTGAGAATGACATGGCTCTGGACTGTTCCTTAGTCCTCTGAAAGTGTAAGGTTTTGTTGACAGTAGGTTGCATGCATGTTTCGCATATTCATAATTCAGAAAGTATCTGATTTGGACAGGTTGTTTGAAAGCATTAGAGCATTGTTTGTCTGTTGTATCACTTGAAGTTGTGTACTCTGCCAATTGTTTTGGACATCGTCTCCTTCAGTTGTATGTCATTGCCTTTGTTGTTGATTTGTGCCGTTAGATGCAAGTTTTTGAGCTGAATTGACATTGCTTCAGGCCAGTTGCTGGGATGAGTCTTGTTACAGCTATAGTCAAGCTTTCTCATGTATTTACTTCAGGCTGAATAATCATTATGTCGCTTTGCCATTATTGTCACTTGGATTTGCATTTAGCCTCGCGATGTATGTCACCATCACAATTGTAGGTCATCTGTCAGCTTTCCGATATTTTCCATTTGCACTAGTGCACATCCATATACAATGTCAAGAGCAAAGCACTTTGCTGTGATCTGACCCTGGCAATGTTGTTTGATGCATTGACAATGGTTCATTGGAGATAAAATATCTGACCCTTTCTGCATTCTTTCCACAAGGAGATTGCAGTATTTCTGGTTTGCAAGCCTGGAAGGGGCTGCTGATCAACCATCTGTGCATGCAAACATGCAGACTTCCTGAATTCAGGGTTGTCCTTGAAGGAGGGCACTGGTTTGGAACTTCGAGTAGTCTGTCTGCAGATTGATGTTCAGTTTTCTTTTTTTCTTTTCAAAGTTTTATTTTGATTAGCATGAATATTTTGTGACTTGTCACTCTAGTTTCCCCAAAGTATGGTATACTGTTCTCTAGTGAATGCTTGAAAATGGAGACACGGAATTGTCTCATGTAGCTGGAGTTTATGGATCTGTTCGATGTCATGCAAGGAAAAGCAGCAGCAACTTGTCTGTGTTTGAGGTGTGGCAACAGGAGTTGGATCTCTATCTGGAATCTGATATGGCAACACCTATGGGGCAAACATAGTTGCCAATGATGAAATTATTGCAAAGATCTTGCAAGAGGAGCTTGAGAATGTAACTGCTGCTGAAGCTTCAAAAGCTGCAGGTGCTATTGTTCCTGTGTTCAAGCACTTGCAGGTGCAGTATTGGCTTGGTGTATAAGCTTTATTCCCATTGTTGGGATACTGTGGGAGTGCATCCAGCATGTCCAATATAGTTCTTCGTAGTAAGGTCATTGTCACTTCCTCACTGCAAGTCTTCACCCAGGCTGAAAGAGCTTTCAACATCTTCATCATATTGCTTTCTTTGGTCACAATCTTGGGAATTCAGAAGGAGCATGTGTCAGTATCAAGTGCATCATCTGCCATCAAGTTTCTTCTACAAGTTTGCTACCTTGTATAGAGGAAATGTTTTTCTTTGCCTTCTGGAAGGTCCTTATTCATTGCACTAAAAGATGACCTGGATGACTTTCACAGGGTAGTATTTTCTTGTGTTGGGTTGTGGTTGTGATATTGCAAGACTAGGGCAGTCATACTGCTCAGGATGAGCAATAATAGGTAGATCACCATCTAGTGGTGTTTTTTCTTTCCAAGCTTTCAGACTGGGATTAGTCTCTTGTTATGGATTAAAATTTCTTGAGATTAATGTGCTAAGAAATGAACAACTCAACTTTGGTGGTCATTATCCTCCATAAGGCATCATCTTTGTTTTTTGTCATGGGGTGCAGGCATTGATGTCCCAGGTTTGGGTCGGGGAGTTGCTCTGGCAACAAGAACTGGGCAGGTTTCAACACATTTGGCACATGATGGAGTGACACAGTACTGGGATGAAGGAAAGATAGAGATTGTAGGAGATGGAAACTATAGTGCTGATGATGAGATGCAGGCTACGTCCACTTTGAGCTTCAATCACGATACTCCACATTATGTGTCAGATGAGGATGACCATCAAAAATTACTTGCCCTCTCTGATGATAATCCACATGACTAAGAGGTGGCAAGACGCCTTACCAAGCTTGATTCAGTCAGTACCTGTAAGTTCAACTTTCCCACTTAGTCTTACAGGATGACATGGTTGGGGAGTACACTATCTGTGGAGTTATTCAAAAAGAGTTTTTGTCCTCATTCTTTGTGTCAACTAAAAAACTGGAGTGAACCCACCTTCTAGAATGGATGAAAAATATGATCAATTTGTGAGCAGCATGTGGTCATTCTTTCTGATTTCAGCTTGCTCTTTTGTATACATCATGGGACTTTTCTGGTAAATGTTTCCAGCACAAATTTAGCATGGGGATCTATTACATGTGTGCAGCATGTTCCAAAAACTAATGGGGATGTCCCAGCTCAAGAGGTTGCCTCAGAGGATCACCAACTCTTGCTGGACAGGTGAAGACACTAGTAGCTCCATTACTTCCTTATTCATATGTCTTGGCATTGCTGGAAGGAGGAATGTATTCTGTGTTCCAGAGTGATACCGCAGTCAAAGACCATTGTAAAACTATTTAGAGATTATATTCTCTTTCCTTATGAGTAAACCATATGGCTGTTTTGGGGTGGAGGGAAAGCAGGTTGAGTCTGTATGGGCTGAGTGAACAGAGAATTGAAGGTGATGGGAATTGTCAGGTTATTCTTCACACCGCACATTTTTTAGATTGCTATGTGTATTTCAAATGGAAAATTTATCCTGTCAGAGTGGAGGTGGATCAGATCATTCTAAAATGCATCTGAGCATAGTCAGCAGAACTTCCGAATTATACCTTGGGTTCTGGAATGATTATTTGCTCCAGGTTGATGTGAAGGCAAATGACTTAGTGTAAGGAGGGTTGGAGATGCCAGGAGCTGTTGCATGAAGGAGAGTCCTGTTCTAGTCCATTTGTAGATAAGTCATCTATTGGAACTTACAGGGAATTGATAGGTGCAGGGAATTCACTTGTGCATGTTTGAGTGATTGGGCTGGTGGCGGTTTTGTGCATTATCAGATCAGCTCTATCACAACCCCAAGCATCACAAGTTTGTGAGGGACTCAGTGGTTAAGCAGGTATCTAATTTTGCTCATTGTTTCTATGATGACACCTTAGCTTTAAAGAGAGGACAGATATCAATGGCAAAGGGGTTTCCTTAGACAAGAAAGTTGACACCTCCCCCAGAACTATGCAGTGTTCGAAGGTACAGTTCATGACTACACAAAGTGGATAGGAGTCAAAGCTAGTCTACAGTTGTGTACGAAATTCAACTAATACCACAACTGCATAGATGGAAATTTAGCTTCATTTTTTGTTTGCCTTTGCTAGCAGTAGTGTTGTAGGGGAGGGACAGGGACAGTTTGGGAGGGAATAGAAGAAGAAACTAGGTTTGTGCGTACACAGTAGTTGACAGAGTGGGAATAATTCAATAGTAGGAAAATGAAGGGATGCAACCAACAATGACTCTTGTTTTAAAGTCCAATGGTGGTAGGAGCAGCTCATGAAGACTCCAGATGCATATTCAGGTTACATCCCCATGGATTATGAGCATTACGTGGAGAACATGGGCAAAGTTTGCTGCTTACAAATCTTTGCTTTTGCATACTTCTATTTGTGACCTTGATGTCTTGGATTTGAGTTGATGTGGTACACTCTGAGGGACGATAACCTGAATTAATGATTTGCAGGAGTGGTGAATGGGGTGACCATGTAACATTGCAAGCTGCTGCTGATAATGTAATCTTTGGTCTCACCTGCATTTGCAATTATATCTCTTTTCAACAACAGAGGTTTGCTTCAATTTTTATTTTTTTTAGTGTTTCTTTGTGGAAATCTTCTGGATGATTATTATTATTTTTTCTAAGTCCACTTTGCTCTCAAAGACTGTTCTCTTAAAATTCCATGGATTTTCTCTTTCTCTTCCTCATTGTTAGTTTGGTTTTTTTCTTTCCTTCTTCTTTTTGTGTTTCTCTTTTCTTTTTGGTTTCTTTGCTCATCTGCTCTTTCATGTTTTATGTTGGTGAACATGCATGTGATCAATGTTGTTGTTCCAGCTGATGGTCAGTCTTTTCTCTAATTTCTAGGGTTGGGTCTCTTTTCTTTTTTCTTTCCCCTTTTTTTCCTTTTCCTGTTTGCTGATATGTTGTCATATTGAAACCTCTATTACCTTTATAGACTCCATGCTCAGTTTTTATGGAATAGAGAGAGAAAGAGAGGAGTGAGTGAGTGCAATTTTCTAACATACTGAACATACTGAACTGTCAAATGATAGTGTTAAACATAAACTGTTGTAATGGGTTGCAGTATGGTGTGAAGATTTCTTTGATCACTTCCTTCAAGGACACATGCTTTATTGAAATAGTACCCAAACAGCACAAATCAAAGCGTGGTCATTCCCATGTGTTTTATTCCTCAAGAGTTACTTGGCATGATAATTTAGTGGAGCCACTGTTTGCAACATGCTGGTATATATCTGATGAACAAACTTTGTGCAATGATATGGCAAGCGATGTCTCTTAGCTTGCTAGATGTACAGTAAAGTCCATGAAGATCTCTTATTTGGCATGTGCATACTGCTCTGAAAGCACTTACAGTCCATTTTTAATCTGACATTTCATTCCTGCAGAAATTTACTTGAGCTTCTGGGCAGAGATCCACTATCGTTAAATCTACCCTTTAGGTAAGTCTCAAACACTCATTTTTTCTTTCCTGTGTTCAGCTCTTCTGAGACATCCTTACACTGTCATTTTCAAACCCATAGGAACTTTTGTCCATGGAGGACCTATGAACTGACTTGTTTCAGACATTTTGCTTGCTTTATCAGGTTGTAGATGGATCACTCCAGAGTTCAAGTAACCAGTGAACTGTGCTCTAATGTTTGTGAGTTGTTGTGATTATCTAACACATGTTGCAATGGATCATTGAGCTTCTACTGGGAAGAAAAAGCAGAGGCCTCTCTAGAGCCATTCATCTAACTTGTTGGAAGATTGTTGTACAACCAGCAACAGGTTGCATTTTGTGTGCAGATCATAGTTCTAGCTCCCACATGTTTGGTGAGCATGTGACGATCTGCGAACAAGCTCCAGGTAGGTTCATGTGAATAAGTGCACTCCATATACAAAGGAAACTTCTTCAAAATTCTTTGTGGTAAAGACAAAGTTCTCATGAAATCTTAATGTCTTTGTGTGTCAGATCTTGAGGATGAATTGAATGTGATTGTAGATAAAAAGGATCTTTCTTTCCAATATTTATGAAATATTGTAATATATGAAATTATTTAGCGAAATGAAACATTCAAAATTTGGATCATGATTCCAACTAAGGTCTATAGATTTCATTTGTGGACTAGCCATTGGTAAGAGTAGGGCAAATTTTTTGATGATTAAGTATGAATGAATGTTGTCTTTGAAGATTTGCTTTTGGAATGAATCTTCACCATGATGATTATTTTCCCCTTTTCTTTGCAGGTGGATATATTCTTAATCCCACAAAAGGATCAAGGTTGTTTGGTCTTCCACTAGGTTAAAACTTAGCGACTAGGTACCCACATTTCTTTTTGGTGACTTGTTTACTGATGACATTGGAGCTGGGACCTTAATTAGTGTAAGTAACATCATAAAACCTAACAAATTATTAAATTGTTATGGAATTGCTCACTATATTCAAATATATATATGGGAATAATTAATTTTCTGTGGTGGCCATGGCTGGGGAGGAGAAGAGTGGGAGCTGCAGGATTCAACACGGTTCTTTGATATTGTAAACAACATATTTACATGCACTTGAAATCCTACTTACGATGGCCACTTTGTGTAATTTACCTGCATTACAGGTAAATTGGTTCTTATGTAGGGGAATGCCCTGGAAAAAGAGGCATCATACCCTGTGAACTGTAGTTGGAGCCCAAGGTCTGGGGTGTAATGCCTGGCTACTAGGGCATTACCTGGAGTAATAACTAAGGTGGGCCTGTATGGTGGGAAATTTCGAAACCCATTTTCTCATAGTAGCAACAGGAGGTCTACAAGGAATGAGCTTGCCTCGGGGACAGGTGCGGCCTCAGGGACAGGTGCTTTGACTCATAAAATGTCCTCACATAGAGCATGTTCCAAGATAACAATGTTACAAAAGTGTATAGAAGCAACATCCAAAAAAATGTTGTATGTAGGTGTTTTAGTCAGTTTCAATTAGTTTCACATTCTTTTTACTAGTTGATGTAGTTAACTTCATTTCAAACATCTAAATGAGTTATGTGTTAGGTAAAGCCCTGGGGGAGGGCTTTCTCAGAATAAGGGGCCTGCTTGAGGACTTTACACAACTCATCTAGATGGATGTAAAGCACAGCTACTGAACATTCTAAATCTGAAATTTTCATTTCCTCTGAGAGGAGGATCTTTTCAAAAACTGAAAAGTTCCTCCTTTCAGCAGAGGAACTTTCATGTTTACAAGGTGCCCTCTGAGTACATTGTGAAAATGACAGCAGTGCTTTAAGGTCCCATAGTTGAAATCCATTAAGTGTGGGGCTAGCCGAGTTTTGTTCCCATAAGGTAGAAGCACCTCACATCTGAGGGGACATTACTGAAACCTACTATGGATCCATATAAATATTCAATTTGTTTGGGAATGTGCAATTGCAATAAGAGGCAGTTTAAGGTGACACAATATGAGCATTGGCCTTAGTATTGGGATCCTTGTTTGATAATATATTAAGTCTTCTTTAGGATCTTAATTTGGGCAAATTTGACTTCAATATTAGGATCCTAATTTGAACACATATGGTCTTAGTATGAGGTTCCTTATTTGATAACATTAATAGTCCTCTTTTGAAAATTTGAGGTATTACACCCATGATTCATAAAGTAGCCAATGCATAATTTAAGAAACCCCTATAACATTTTTTCAGAAATTCATAACTAATTGATAAAATGTTCAAAAAATCAACTTGAACTCGGGTTGAGTTTCAAATTATCTTTTGTACAAGAAAACAGAGTGTAGGAGGAAATTAAAATCTAATTAAGATGCTATGCTTATTCTGGCAGTTTTATAGACAGTTTTAAATGCTTCTACCTTAGTTGAAATCCATGAAGTATGTCACTTGCTCACTTCATTCCATTTAATTGTACCATGTAAGCTTCTAAACACCTTTAAAGTTTAGACAGGGATCTCGATGTGCAATTGTGTTTCAAAAACCACTTTGTGCCTAATAACATCTAAGGGTCACTCAAAAAGTACTAAGGCAGTGCCTTCATACACTTACCAGCTACATGTAACACATGTAGAACACAAGTTGCTGGTCCTACTGTTGTTATTAGTTATTATAACAAGGGTAACTTAGTTCAGAGTCAGTCTTGTAGTAGCCCCATGTTACAGTTGAGGACCTGTAGAATGATGATAGCAAGCAATTTTGGAGTGTTCCTTTAGAGCCCCTGATCCTGCTGAAGATCTATCATCAATGAAAGTAAACATTGGATCATCCCATTGTGATTCTTGAAACACATTTGGAGCAATTTCTCTTTGGCATAACTTTCATGGTGCAGAGATCAAATGGAGGGTGCACTCATCATGCTCTTATTGTGACACACACAAGCACTGAATAGGTAGGAGATTACAGGGAGGCACAGAAATTCTTGAAAATTTTTACACATCAGGATAAGAATTCACATCTCAAAAGCTGTTGGATCTTGTGTCTCACTTGCACCACCAACACCCAGGACTCAGGCTAGCAACTTTATTTCAAGCTGCTACAAAGCAAATAACTGGATAAATGACAAGGAAACCCAACTTTGGATTTTCCAGAGAGGATTACAAGCTTACAGATGTACGAGTAAGGTATAATTTACAAGCCTGAAATTGACACGAGTTCTCAGACTTTCCCCCATGCAAGGCATGATTGGCATCTCCATTTATTCACCCCCTCATGAATTCCAGCAACTGCAACAGCACCAGACCATGATATCAACACTCATGAAGCTCCAGAACTATCCAGCAGAAAAATAAATCTGATGGAGATAAACCTGCAGGCAAAGAAGCAGGAGCAACAAACATGCTTGATGAAGTTGCAGAGAAATCTCCACCACAACAATTAAAGGTAACACAACAATGAGTGCAGTCATAACCTCATGAGAGTCGCTCACAAAGTGACAGACCATCACCTTCATCACGAACAGCAGTGACAAGCTGCCATGACTACCCACCAAGTTCATCAGCTCCCAACAGTGGGTGTAGATAAGCATATAATAATCTTCCCAAAACATATCTATCTACAAGGAACAACTCCTCTCTCCACCCAATCTCTTGCACAGAAAACTGGAAGTTGAAGGTTCCAGATTAGAGATACAACCTATAAACTTGCCCCGAATTAGGCTCTGATAGTATCTGGCATTTCTCTTAGTTCAGAGGGTGTACATCCAAAGGGTACAGCAACCAGTAAATCACCTCATTACTTTGAAGGTGCCTCCCAGATTATAGTATGGCTGTGATGCAAGCAACAGTAGAGAGGTCCTGTGTTTGACCTTGATTTGGGTTTTGCGTAACAGGGTAACAATTTGCCACCATGTTTGCAACTGAACAAATGTTTGGTTCCTGAACCCCAGGAGGACCAAAAAACTGCACCAACCTCTTTTGTAGATTCCTCAGGGGCGAGCTTAAAAACTATGGCAGGCTTAAAGCCACAGGAGATGAATAGGTTGCAGGAATCTGGGAAGAAAGAGAAGGAGGTTTTCCCTCCTCTCCAGGTCTTGATCTCTCTGCCAGTTGTTCTGCTGAGGCAAGCCCTGCCATATTGCTGGGCTGGTTGATTCCCCCATGTGCATTATATTGTTCATGCACCCTTGCCCGATTCTCTGCCCACCAGTGCTCTGCTTCCCTTTCACTGAAACGTTTCCGACTGCAGGACATGACATCAATTGGATAATATAAGAGTTGAGTGCTTGACAATACTGCAAGTTAACTTCTGTTGGTACAGACATCTGTTCCTTCGGATGTGTGATAAGGTGCATCTGATCAGATGCTAAGATATCATTAGAGATATCTTACTTGCATGGAGTGCACTGAAACATTTGACAACAGAAAGTGTGAAGTGGGAGTACAAATATTCACCAGGAAAAAGAAGACAAAAGGAAAGGGAATAAGAAATTTGATGAGGTACCTGAATCGCACACGCTTCAGGACTCTGCCTCCACCTGGTAATGAGGTTAGTGTGATGTAAACACCAGGTTCATCTTGTTCTACCCACTCTGTTTCAGGTTCTGTTCCATTCTTTGGTGAGAATGAGCTTCCCACTCTCCTGCCCCCTTCATCATTTATTTGCACAGGTTCAACCTCATTTCTCTCACCTTCTCTACCATTAGTTACGTGCATAGATGCTAGAACCCTGCCTCGTACCCCTCCAAAATCACTTTTGATAACATGAGGACTTGAACCAGACTGAGGACTCCCAAAATTGTATGATTCATTGAATGAAGGAGGACATGACATAGAATGAGGGCTGATAACACCATTTCCATCCACATCAGGGGTGTTATTGGCTACAGTGCTGACATTGTACTTTTGAGGTATTGTCTGAGCTCCCTCTCCATCTGATGGTGGCACCATGTTAGTAGTGGTCATTGGATGACTGCCATTTGGCACATCAAGATGACCAACAGACATGGACACTGATCTTGCATGTGTGGCATCACCCATAGGGTGTCTGTCTGCGCAGTCTTTGAGCTGCAATATGCACTCAGAAACACAATTAATAAGATACTGTGGAAAAGAGATGAATTTAATCAATTTTCCTGAAGTATTGAGACTTGTGGTGACCAACTATGCAGGTCCAAGAAACTGTAAAAATTGCAGCTTTGTATCATCAATTCATTACATTTGTGATTGCTGTGTCTAGGATATATTCCAGATACATCACATGAATAGAGGTCACTTTTAAGACACAGGTTCCTGAGCTTTAGAAAACCTTTTCAGCCAAGTTTGGCAGTAGTACAGTCATGAAGAATACAAACATACTGCTGTTGTTACATACAATCCACATGAACTGTTTGTACCTGGGCAGTGAGAGACTTGATTACTTCTTTGGCAGCTCTAGACTTCACAGCCTCCTCTGTAGCCATTGCTGTAGCATGATGAAGTTGTTCGGAAGAACGCTGCAGCTCCTTCTCTTGATTTAGAAGCTGGTGAGAAAGACTTTCAACCTGTTGGACAGACATGACTGTGCCATAAATCTCACATTATGTGCACTTGCTGAGACACTCAACAGGATAACATCAGAAAAGTGGTAGGAACAAACAGCTTGGCCAGGGTGTACAGTAGGATTAGACCAAAGACCTTCCATGGTGCAAGCACCCAAACCTTATGTGCAACTAAGAAGCTGGAAGCCATTGGCATATTTTTTACATGGAAAACTAACTGCAACATACTGCCTATGAAGTGTCCAGCAAAGAACAATGTGTTCAATGCCTCGTGACAACTTCACAGCCCAGAGGCTCACAGGAAATCAAGTCAGTCACAAAGGACCTCATGAATAATTTTGTCCCACTGGTAGAGACATTTCAATTTCTACGACAGAAGATAAGATTTGCAAAGTACCTGTGACCGTAAGCTCATATTCTCAGCACTCAAGTTATCATTGATCTTCTTGAGATCCTCAACCACTGCCTTTGTGACTGTGAGGCCACTGATGGTTGGAGTGGGTGTTGTGGCTCTTGGAGGGCTGGACCGCCTGGACAGAGGTGATACAGCTCTGGAAATAGCCCTAGGTGAAGGGAGAGGGTTAGAGGAACCAAATGAGGGTTTGGATGTTGAGGAGTTTGTTGCCAGATATCCTGAGTTGAAACTGGTGGGGACATTCACATTACCCCAGTATGGAAACCCATATGGTGCAGGAGCAACACGACTGGAAAAAGACTCAAATTTTTTCAAGGACTTTGGCACAGGTATCCTGTCAATGTGTTGAACTGCTTCAAAAATGGTGGCCCGTTTTGGTGGTGGTGGCTGTGCTCTTGGAACTTTGTGCTCTGCTTGAACTGAGCTCTCTCTAACCTCACTTGAACGCCAGCTAGGAGCTCCCCTCCTGGACAAGGTCCCAAGAGGTGTGACTCCAGATTCAGCAGCCATTTTCAACTTGATCAAGCATTGGTCACAAACGCGGTATGGCTTGTCTAGATTAGGAGCCAATGAGGCTTGCATAGCCTTTCTTGAACTACATGCATGACAGAACACAACACCGCAATTATAGCATTTGTGTCGTTTCCTGGTGAACCCAAATGGTTGCCTACATCCTGAGCACACTGACTGGTCAGTCCCTGACAGCCATTTATGAAAACAAATAGCTGCTGTGAAGCTTGCACCACAAGCTATACTTTTCACTTGCTTATCTTTCAGTGCTTCTACTAGGGTGGGAATATTCCTGTCTCCTGTGTCCCCATGACCAAGCCTTCCATTAGCCCCCTTGCCCCATGTGTAGACCTCTGTATTGTGAGTCAAGATGGCAACATGGTGTGCTCCACATGCGATCTCTTCCACATAAGCCTCCCATAGGTTTCTCTCAACTAGCCCAGGCAGTTTTCCATCTGCCTCTGGATCCCCCAGTTGTCCATAAGTTGTGCTACCCATTGTAAAAACCTGTCCTGCTGTTGTAAGTGCTACAGTCAAACTGCAGCCACATGCAACCTGTCGAAAATTGTGGTCAACTACTGCAGCTACACATGTAGGCACCAATCGCAGTTCTTTGTCTCCATGACCAAGTCTTCCTTTGTCCCCATCCCCCCAAGTAAAGAGCTTGCCAGATGTACAGGTGCTGGCACTAGAGTAGCCCACCATCACCTCAACAACAGCAGCTGTATGCCAAACCCCACATGCTACCTGAACAGTCTTAAGTCCCTTCAAAGCTTCCACCTCTCTTGGGGCATACACACTTTTCCTGTCTCCATGTCCAAGCACACCAAAAGTACCATCACCAAAGGTAAAAAGCTGGCCAGCAGATGTGACCAATGCAGTGTGCCAATGGCCACAAGCAACATATGAGACCTGTATCCCTTCTAGAGGCCCATTCACTCGCCTGGGCATCCAGTGGCTGATGTCATTGCCATGACCCAACAAACCACAATTATGGGTGCCATCACCCCAAGTGTAGAGGTCCCCAGACAAAGTGACTGCACATGAATGGTACAGGCCACATGATACAAATTCAATACTTGTTGCCACAAGAGCATCCACAAGCTGGGGCTGTGAGACATCACAATCTACCCCATGACCTAATCGACCCCCTGATTCCTCTCCCCAAGAAAAAACTTCCCCTTGTTTTGTCACCACTGCCACATGTCTTCCTCCACAAGATATATTTTGCACATCTAGTACTAAAGTGGACTCCAAGGCCTTGGGCAATAGAGCATCCAAAATGACTTCCCCAGGGATGCCAATTCTGTGTTCACCACCCCCAAGAATTCCATTTCCTACACCCTCACCCCACATGAAAACCTCACCTAAGGCATTTCCCTCTTCATGTGCTGAACCATGGCTTGAGGAGCTAACAGCACTTGACATGCTTATTCTTGAGTTGTCAGTCTGACTTCCCCCGCCTACTTTTGTATGCACAGTCACACTATCCGAAGCAACATCTGAACTGCCTGAATGCATTGATCCTCCAACAGATCCTGCATCAAAAAAACTGCCCTTCATCTCTGCTGATAGCTTTGCACCTACTGAAAAACTCTTTTCTATTCCCCTGCGATGAGGACTCCTGAAGAAACTAAGAGTTTTGTGAGCCTCTGCACCATCCTGCAAGAGCCACAGAATGGTCTCTTAGAACATAACAACCACTCTACTGATGCCTAAGGTAGGCTCTGTGATTGCTGCAGGATCAGAAACATGCCTCAATTGTGTCAACAGAGATTCAATTTACAAATCACAATATTCTTTGGATTTGCAACATCTCCCAGAGCTCAGATGAACTAAAAATAGGTGTAGACCAGAGTAACTGGCTCTCAGGTGAGTTGAGATGGCAGATAAACATTAAAGTTATGCCTGAAAAGGAGATAAAAAATACCATATACAAGGCCCCAACCTAGCTGGAAGTATGCCCCTGCAACTTAGCCACTCCTGATTGTAATCAACTGATTGAAAATCATTCAAGGACTTCAAGAAGGTTGACTATGCCATAAGTACATTTGATAGACAACCTTGTTCAAGTCACTTCAGCTCCAATTACCTGATGCAAGCTGTCACAACTTCCAAATGGTGAGGTCAGTGGAGAACTTTTTCGTGCTCGAGCAATAGGGCTGCTGGCATCAGAAACTGTGTCAATCCTCCCATCAGACCTTGATTTCCACATTCGAGAACCAGAGATCAAGGCCTCAAGGCCAAAAAACCATACTTCAGCCTCTTCTTTATCCTTGCAAATCTGCACAATACATTCAAGTGAGCTGACATTTGTGGGAAGCTTGTTCCAGATAACCAACATGACAGATCTGTCTGCCCATAGTTCAATTGACATGATCAGATATTCTGGTAACATATCAGATTTACAATCAATTGACCTAGAAGACTAAGCAACTGTTGGAATGTGGGATGACAATCAGAGGCTGAGAGCTTACCACATCAAGTGAGCACTCCTCATTGTCCTGAATCAGAGAAAATGACTGATACTCCTTGTCGGGCTGCGGGTAGCGCTGAAAAATAGCCTGTTGCAAGGAAAGACATATGAGCCATTCTGAGAAGTCTACATGCTAAATCACCACAGTAGTTGAGAAATTGAAGAAACCAACAATAACTCTGGAAGTTCAAGCTTGGTTCTGCAAACAAGGGAATGCCTGAAAGTGAAGGCAAAGTACTCACAGTGCGTTGCCCTGGGATGATCCTGGACACTGTGTTCAACCAAAGCTTCTTCTCTTCCCTTCCAGAATACCAAATGAGCACAGTTTCATCCTGCATAAAACAAAATCCTCAAGCCAAGGAAATGATTGAATCTGCTACAAAGCACTCCTAGGTCTGAATACGAATACAATCAGATAGCTCATGAACTCTAGCAGAAGGGCATCCCAAGAAACAACAACTTACATTGGATAGTCTGAATGGGCAAAACTTAGGCTTTCCTCTGCGCCCGTACTTGAGAAGCTGTGCACCCTTCTTCAGTGCAGTGATAGCCTTCACAAATCAAAGAAAAATGACCTACTATGCAATTAGGTGAAGCTTACAGCAGTCTCAAACAGAACCTCCCATGGACCCTCAGCTTGAGTCCAATGATGTCTGAACTGATTGGATTGAGGCTCATTTCCCAGCATTCATATCCTCCACACAAGGTGATGTTCAGTGAATTCTTGAATCTGTTTAATCAATAACCGACAACCAAAGACAATTCTCTATCACTAGTTTCATCATGCATGCAGAATCATGACTGAGCACAGAAAAGTCTGCATTGCCAAGATACCCAACTCTAAATGGCATAATGCAGAATGCCCTTGGAGCTCTCATAATTCTTGAACAAGATGTGAGCATTTTGACGCCATCCAAGCACAAAGCCCTGAAAATTCTTAACCAAAACTTTGCTCTTATTATTTATATGAACTTGCTGCTGCTCTCAGACAGACAGACAGACAGACTCTGCACAGAAGGTGTGCTAGTAAGGAGGACGTTACGAGTTGTCCTCAGACGGAACCAAAGTTGAGAAAAGAGAGAGGAAGACACATTTCTGATATACCTACCTGCTCAATGTCTCGGTCCAGGGTTTGATCTGACCGAGTGTGATCGACCATTCCTCCTATTCCAGCTTTGGTTGAATAAGGCATGTACTTCTCCTACTACCTGGAACTGCAGCAGCTGTCAAGAAGCCCTTCCGGACTTGGTACTGTGATGCGGAGATGGATTGTACACGGCCTCGGTCATCACCTATTACTGTCTCTTAAGATCTTGATGAGTCACATAATACTCCAAACTTTCGATCATAGAACAGAGTAGAAACCCCGTCCTGTCTTCTGTCAGTGTCATCATCTCCTACAACTTCCTATCATCAAGTTTGAAAGATTTCCAATAAAGCTTCCAGACAGAATGTCTTTGGTTGTTCGCTCTCCGCAAAACTAGAGCCACACCATCATGACTTGCAGGAGATTATTATCTGCACCGCGTCGTCATTGATGAAAACAGTAAATAATAAGAAGCGATGGACACGTTCAAGCGACGGAAGCGACCAAAGAAGCTAAACAACAGAGAGACAGCGAATAAGAACTGAACCGGACAATCAAGAAACTTGCTGCTGCTGCTGTTTCCGAAATGCCGAGCTTTCAACCAACTCTTCAATAGGATCTCTTACTACTCCATTACTGTCTTCTCTCCATTGTCATTACTGACTCTGCTACAGGCTCCGCTCTGTTGCCCCAGAGAAGCATGCCTCGTTTCTTGCCCGCAGTGTTGAGTGTTGACCGCCACCATCACCAGCTCCCGGAATAACATCGCCAAAAAACAAAGAAGAAAACCAAAACAAAACCTCAAAATTTCGGGTGAACTTTTCGAGCTTCTTCCGGGCCTTTTCCAACCGTGCAAATCTGGATTTGCACGGCCAAAATCGTAGCAACAATGGGAGGAAAACACGGGGAAAGGGAAGAAGAAGCCGAAAATTGCGCAACAAACACTACTGCAATGGCAAGGAAGAGACTGAGCCTTTCTTCCGCCATCGCTTAACTTTGGTCAAGTTACCTCTGAACCTAACCACGGTGAACCGGGCGTTCCCGTTTACCGTATGCGTTCCCCGTTCACTGCCATGATGATTCCATCCATCCAGCCCTTTTTTTCAATTGGCGAAATTTCGTCAGAAAACTAATAATAAGTTAAATCAATACCCTACTAGGGGAAGATTCGACACTAATTATACTGTTTTAAAAATCTTGAAAATTTCCACCATAAAATCAAAAAAAAAATCTGTGAAGGAAAAATAGGTATTGAATCTTCAAGAATATATAAGTTTGTCCAAATGAATATTTCAAAATTGATTAATTATTCAACACACATGTGTCAAAATACTAGAGTAATTACTAATATGTAAGTGATTTTTGGGATATTCAATAGCCAGAATTCGGAAAAAATAAATGAAGAAACTTTCTATGTACATTGTTCAAGTAGGTAGCCAAAAACATAAAAGGATCGTTCCAGAAAAATTCTTTTCATATCTGCATTTATTTGTTTGTAGTCAAATTTGGCTAAATCTTCTTATGGATGATTTCAGTGGCATTTTTGCTACATAAAAAAATGGATACCAAAAGCCAAAAACAAAACCACTGCACGAGTCCCAGGGTTTTCTTTTTTCAATTTTATGATAAAAAAATTGGGCATTTTTGGAGTCCAAAATTAGCAAAATTAGTTGAATATACACTATTTAATTTTTTTTAAAAAACATGATTGCATTGGCTTTACACATCTTTTTTTTTTAATTTATCTTATTAATTTTTGGTCTGAGAGGGGCCACATTTCAAATAGGTACCAATCGGTATGGGTACCCAAAACAGAAAATGGACTATTTCTGGATACCAAAGAACAAAGTGCACCCAAAAAAATCACACCTAGTGGAATACTTTGTAAGTTTCCCCCCCCCTCCCCCCCCCGTCCCTACCCCCCCCCCCAATGGCAGGTTCATCAAATTGATTCGACATCTTACAATACCAAAACTTCCCAAATATATGGTGCATTGTAAATGCCCTTCGTCGAGCATCACCTAGTAATTGAACGTCAGTCTAATGTAGATCTATGTCAATGAATGTTGCTCATATTCAGATCAATGTTCAAAAAGGTCTTATGATCGAACATTTGATCTTGAAAAATTGTGTTATGTTTTTTTTTCAGGTGTCCAATGGAATGTTACTTTTTGTGTGCGATTATGGGCATGGGGAAAAAGTTAGTAATAAAAAAAATAGTCGTTGTTAATATTTAAATATGTTTGGCAATGGGATGGGAGAGAAACAACATGTTTTTGTGTACTTATTTGAAAAAAATAAGGTGAAACAGATTTTAATCAGGTTTTGAGCATTTGATTATGAGTGTGTTTCAAAATAATTTAAGAAAAAAATTAAAATGCAAATGATTTTTCCAAAGGCAATGTTTGATTTAGAGCTGGGTTGGATTCATTTTCACAAAACAACACCAACAAATTTAAAGAGGATGTTTGGTTATGGGGATTGGTTTGTCACATTAAAAAACTTGTAATTATTATTTGAATTTTTTTTTTGTAAATTCAGATATGAATAAAAGTTCTCATGGCACTTATTATTCCACAGAACTTTTTTATATTTAAAAGTCCATTCAAGTTCTTAGAGCTTATCTTCTAGAGCATCACTCTTCATACACAATTTGCCAATGTCTTGGAGGAACATCACCATGCCAGTAGTTTCATTAAGCTGCTTGTGATCCCCTTATTGAACTTGTTAAACTCAATGGTATGTTTTGTCATCATCTTGGCTTGGCATTGCTAAAAGTGGGGATTCAAACACTTTGGATCCTACCTAGGTGTTGGAAGTTTTCATAAATCCAATTATAGGACCTACCTTCAGAATGTTGCATGTGTGGACAAACATTTCAAGCTCAAAGTTCAACTCTAGCACCACCAACATTGTTCTTTAGCTTGTGTTCTCATTTTTAATAATTTTGAAGTGATAGCCCAAGTTAACTAGAATACCCACCAATCCTTGATAGGGCTAAACCTTAATGAAACCTAAAATGTAGTAATCTAAAAAATGGAAAAAAGGGACATCCCACTTCATCCACCTGAAAACACATTTTTTTCTATTACAAGCTTGGGAACTTCACCAATCCTTGGGACCCAAAAGCATATTTTGAGTCAAGTCTCACAAAACATTAGTACCATAAATCAACTATTACCCAGCCTTTTTCAAAAAGTAACAAAACTAAGAAGTATTGTTACTTTTTGATAACAATACTTCTTAGTTTTGTAATATATCTCCATAGATGTGATCTCT
>Ga0116230_10001492_pt1 | contig 22379 bp, 20 predicted proteins | sample S1TSphfallax_3_FD_88678 | JGI IMG/M metagenome (GOLD analysis project Ga0116230, IMG submission 88678) | Host-associated microbial communities from peat moss isolated from Minnesota, USA - S1T2_Fd - Sphagnum fallax MG | ecosystem: Host-associated > Plants > Peat moss > Unclassified | place... | reverse complement strand
GTTTAAGAAAAATTATTCAAATGACCATTAGACTTTCTTTTCTCTTCTTTTTCACCTCAAATCTTACAAAATAAGTCATTAAAATATATATAATATGTGATTATAGTTCTAATGTAATAATAAAATAGTAATTTCATAAATAACTAGTTGGCCACTAGATGTTCCTACTATAACTCAATAATCATTGTCAAACTACCCCTTTCAATACAAATTTCAACTCATCTAAGGGCAACATGTGTAGGATGATAATTTATGTCCAATAACATTGTTTTCAAAAGGGATTAATAGATCAATTAAAACATGTGTGACTAAATATGGGGAATGTTTAAAGTTTTAAATTTGGGATTTATCCAATCTATATATGTTATTGAATGAAGAGGAACTATTTTTGGAACCCTTGTCACTCAAACCAAATTCATCAACATGGTCCATGTTTTTCAATTTTTTCATGTGAAAGGAAAGATGCACAAAATCTTGTATCCAAGAGGTGAAATAATGAATAACAATTTGAACATTGTGAATGATTAGCGAAATAGTTAAACATTCAAGTGTAAAACATTCACACCAAGTTTTCTTAAACCATTCACAATGCTTGTTACTTTGTTTTTTTTTTCCTGTAACATTATTATGGCACACTAAATGTCAAACTAAATCATTTACCCATTGAAATATGAAATTAAATCTTGTAGTGGTAAAGTTGCAACTTGGAAATAATGAACATCATTAAAAATCTGAAATTTTAACATATAGTGCATGTAGATCATCAAATTTTTTTTAACAAAGACATTAGCAAAGTCGCCAAAAACCAATAAATATTTAGAAATTTCTTGACCATTGGAGATACATAATCTTACCCAAAAAATTGAATATAAATGTTTTTTAATTGATGACTTGCTTAAGGTTGTTTTTCCGCAAAATAAATCCTTGAAAAATTTCTTAATAAAAAAATTTGAAACAAAAATTCCAATGACAAGAGTTTTCAAAAAAATTAACATATGGGAGATTTTATGCAATCCTTCATGTGGTCTTCACTAAACAATTAATTTTGCATAATCGTTTACATGGTTGTCCTTGGACAATTCCAAAGACAATTCATACCTACATAATTTCGAAGCCTAATTATTTCATTTCTTTTTTAACAATTATTTCCTTTCCTATAACTTTCCTAATACCTATCTCACTCCTTTTCCTTGGCCACCAACATGGATATAAAAAGAAAAATTAACATGTTTTTTCATGTCCTAATTATATTAATTCAAACTTAATTTGATAGTGATATAAATAATGTTGAACATTGGAAACCATATGGGAACATAAATAAATAAATAAATGTTAGATTGTCACTAGTAAAGTGTAGTAACACAAAGCCCACCTATTTATATAGCTCATGGGGTATTTATATCTTCCATTAGTCCAAAACCAATTACATCATTATATATCTTTCTTTCTTTTTAATTATTGAAACATTACATATTCTTTCATGCCTTTCTTACTACTTCCACTACAAAAATATTTTCTATTTTCATCAAAATAGTGTCCATAAGAGGTTTTTAAACAGTGCATAGATTCACATAAATTTGTACAAGGTTAGTTCAAAAAAAATCGAGCTCTCAACTTGCAATGATTTCAACCAACAAACCCATGGCATCCATGAACATGATAAGATGGGAAGAAGGACCCATAGTAGTTAAATCAATCTCAATGTCATTGTGTTTGGAAACTTGGAGGAGACACCTCCACCCACAACAAATTCAAGACGATGCCAAAAGGTAAACAAGAACCTCCACATAACAACCAACATACATCACCAAGTCGAGCAAAGGAATGACCATTTCTAATTGTGAGGAAATGACAATTTTAAGAACAAAAAAAAGGAAGACCTTAAGTAACAAAAGAAGATAGAGTGCAAAAGAGCATGACATTGTGAACAAAGGAGAAACGAGAAAGGAAGAAACTAAATAATAGAGAAAACTATGGGGTTCTCAAGAGTTGTTCAAATGTTTCAAGTTCACAAATCGGATTGCAGGACCACGTTTAGATTTGCAACTTTTGCAAGGACCTAAGCTGCTACTTAGCATTCCAAGATGGGAAAGGTACCGACACTTTGTAAACTTACAATGTGACAATACAAGGACCTTCAATCTTGTACCTGTGATACAAGACAGACTTGATATGAACTTCACAGGCATGTTAGGAGAGATTAGAGGATTTTGCAATGCACAATATTTGCCACTATGGATCTTCAACCAAACCAATGTCTGGAACTGAACCACATTTGGAATCAAGGGTCCAGTGTGAACCTCAGCACATTAGCTCCAGGAGCTAGTAACACCCTTTTTCTACCAGTAATTTACAGAGTGTATTAGCTATAAATATGGCAACTGGAACACTAGCAGCATTGCAGGGCTCACTCATCATGCACCTTGCAGAGCACAAACTCCTGCCAGGCTTTTCAAAAACAGAAAGTTCCACTTCTGCGGTCATTCCATTTTCATACAGCCCAGGATCATCCCCATGTATCACAAGGAAAAAAATTTAAAACAAAATCCAAGGTTGCTCTTTACACTCATTAAGCACACAGGTGAGGGCATTACTGAAATCATGCAACATTCAGCTGACACCTTGCACAGGCGCTTGTTTCAGTAGTGCCCTCACCCTTGTGCTTTACCTTACACTAAAACCCCTGAGGAGGAGCTTGCCATCAATCGGACAAGCATTGCAGACCATCTATGGCATGCAAATATTTCTGCTGTGTCTCGAGATCTCAAGACCACAGGGGTTCATAGCTTGGAACCAGTAATATTAAACACAAATGTTGTTACAAAAGCTCACTGCCTTTTAACATTATCATCCTATCAGCATGGAGCTAAAATGTGCCTTGGTTTCTTAAAAAGAAGGTGGCTCATTTCCACATATAAGGCCAACCCATCTCCAACATGGTACAACTCCATCACCCATCAAACAAATGGGAAGACTAAAGATGGAGGATCAAGGCACCAGTACTAAAGTCACACTTTTATTGTTTTGACTTATGACCCTGCAATGGTGCTGCCTATACTGTTGTTATATCTCTAGCAGAAATTGGAGTGATGCTTTATTTCTATTGCCCTCTAATCGAGCCACCTAACTAAAATCTCTAACAGGAAATCCACTTACTTCCCACTCCTGTGTTGATGATGACAATGTCATTAATGCCACCACCACCTTCCTCATAGTTGGTCTCAACTGAGGACGCTCATTTGTACATGCCCCTGCTAACTGTGCCATCTGCCACCCAGTTTCAACAGAAAACCCACGAAATTTTCAGACACTCAGCAAATGGACTCTTCATGAAACATCAGTTGCAGATTCATTAGTGAAGGTAATGGACACAGGAAGCAGTTTTATATAACTCCTCAATCCTAAACCCTAAATTACAGACAAATCTTCATCACAACACATTTTAAGGTAACATGATTATCAAGTGTAGTCATGACATTGTGAGAGTTGCTCACAAAAGTGTCAGACCATCAACTTCTTCAATTACCTTCCATGCTGATTCCAGAGGGTAGTTTCCTCCCAGAGCATGGTCCATGAGCTCGTGAAGCTTTTCCTTACCGTCCAGGTCTGTAAACACCGCATCAAACTGCAAGTACATATGTCATCTGTTAATGCAGGGATCAAAGAATTGCAAGCAAGGATTCAAAAAATATTCTAGCATGGCTATATGTTGATATCCACTGCTTGTGAAGTACAATTACTGACCATCCAGAAAGAACATCAGAAAACAAAATTATGTAAGGATCTGATCTTATAAGTGCAACATAACCCACATTTCAAATCCATGCCAAATCTTACAGGAACTATGTCATATTTTCCTGGTCCAAATGATGACCCATCATTATCATTAATGTGAAGAGTGTGCTCACAGTTTCAAAATCCCATGGCATCATGAGGTTGGGTGGCAAAGGTGCTCAGTAAAATTCTGGATACATACAAGAGCAGCTGGAACAAAAGGAGCTCAAGAGAGTAATAAAATGGAGCATATAACAACAGAGGAGTAATTTATCACATACCAAAGCTACCAAGGGTTTTTGATCCTGGTTCTGAGGATCAACCGATGAAGCAGTGTTGGATGAAGATACATCACCTCCTTGAATAATGGCTTTTTTCCCAGATAGTAATTCGAATAAAACCACCCCAAATGAATAAACGTCAACCATTGGGGACAAATCTCCAAGTTGTGCATACCTGGATTTTGCCAACTACAGTAAGTAACTTGGCACCCACTTCACAAGGAAGCAGTCAGGAGCTTATATATATGCTAAGGAAAAACAGGGCATCTTCATCACAAACATCACTGCATTACAAGAATTATCTATCTGGCACAAATTATGTGACAGTAGGAACACCGAAAATGAATGAATTTGGGAAGTAAACTGGGTTTAGGGTAAAAACTCCAGTGTACCAAAATGTATTCTTTCATTGCCACTAGCTACTTTGTTGCTATTTTATGTGATCCAAGTGCAGAACCCACAATTGCACCCATGTTGCTGGAAGGGAAGAAAAGGAGGAGGAGGAGGAGGTCAGAAATGCATGGTTTTGTTAAAAACGGTTTGATTGGCATTTTTTTTCTGTGTTTTATATGCCACAAGAGTGTGTTTGTTTCCGGGTTGATCCTCTGAAGAGATTATTAAGAAATACTTACTCTGGAGGCATGTACCCAAACGTCCCCACCACTCTAGTTGGCATTGTTGTAGAGAAATTTGACAGTCCAGAGTCTGTCAGCTTTGTTAGTCCAAAGTCTGCTACCTTCACAACACAGACCCCTTCCTCAACATGTACATAAAAAAACTCAATTTAAATAAAAACACTTGTTACCAATTTGCATATTCCAACAATATGTTGATCAAGCTCAGACACATAGGTGAAAACATAATGCTCCAGATGTTAAGAATTCACCCCAAGACAAGCACCAAAATGAGTGAAAATCACAACTGCTTTGTGTTCCAGTAATGAATGATCTTACCTTTGCATGCAGCTCCTTGTTAATGAGAATATTGGCTGATTTTATGTCACGGTGAATGTAAGTAGGCTTAGTATGCTCATGGATGTACTCCAAACCTCGAGCAGCATCAAGAGCAATTTGCACTCTGGCTGTCCACGACAATGGTGTCCTTCCTGACTCCACCCATAACACAATGATGCATCAGTACCACAACCCAATGGTAAGCAGTAGTAGAGCTGCAGCTCAGTCGCACAAGCTGTACTTCAATTCCAATCAAACACTTTCAAAAGCATCAAAGCTATAGACAACAGAAGCCACACGTATGAAGTACCTCTATCAATGTAGTGCAGATGTTGATCAAGGGTTCCATTATCAATAAATTCATAGACAAGAAACAGAAATTCCACAGTGCAATATCCTACCAGTTGCACCTGCCACATTGCCACCATCAACAGATCACCAAAGCCAGTAGATTTCTTCAAAAACCTAAACCCTAAAACCTTCAAAATAATTGTAAAACCTACAAAGCGTAAAGACCAGTTGTACATGTTGATGGTTGTCGGTCCAGAATAATCTTCTCAGGTTCCAGACCCCTGGCCTTATTCATGTACCCAAAAACCTGATCTTTGAAAATCTTTGTGTCCATCTATCACATACACACAGTCATTCTCTAAAGCACTGTGTCAAGAGCACACAAAATCATCACCTTGAGATCTTACCAAATTGGTGTGATGCACATGAGTGAGCACTTGAAGCTCAGCCATGAACTCCTTTGAGGCTTGCAGATTCATCCTCTTGATAGCCAGCTTCTGCATATTATCCAAAAGACATAATCTTCATTGGTGCACCTGCTGACTAGCATAACAGAAAACATTCTGGGCTGCAAGAAGAACAAGACAAAGTGACAAACAAGAAGAGAGAGAGAAAGAACCTGCCCCCGGATAACTCCATAGTACACAGCTCCAAAACCACCCTCACCAATTTTGTTAACAGCATTGAAGTCATTGGTAGCCATGGCCAGCTCCTCATAAGAAAATTCAACTGACTTGTCAACTGAGAAATCTCCAAAAACTGGAAGTGCTACTGTCATCCTCCCTGCTTTTGCTGATGAGGCTATGTCACAAGTAAACCACTTTTAAGTAGCCACTCTCCCTTGTGTGGCCCAAGCTTATGTTTCTCAGCTTACTAGATGACTACAAACATTAAGTCTTTACTGGAACTTGCCCAAAATCCAAAGATATATCTGGCATGCCACATACATAAAACAACAGTGGGTAGGAAAGGAATAGTCCCTGAAATGCAAGAGAACAAACATCTATACAAATTTGCATAACCTTTGTTGGAGCTGGGGGGTTCAAAACACATGAAAATTAGGGGATTTTAGACTACTGACGAGATTTGTGCCGATCAGGTGTAGACATGGTTCCAGAATTGTCACTAGCAAGGAGACCCTGCTGCTTGAACTTGTTCCTGTGATGTCTCCTAGAAGGCCAGAGTAGAAAGCGCACACAGAAACAATAGAGAAATGCAACAACTCCAATTAGTCCAAATAGTCCTCCAATCACCACACCCACAATTACACTTGTGCTAACTGCTGGTCCTCCTCCTCCTCCTCCTCCTCCTCCTCCTCCTGCTGAAGATGCTGAATATTAAGCACAGGCACCCACATCAGATAAACTGTCTATGGATTTCAAGGATGCAATCAGGACTATGGGTGGTGCACTGACCCAGATAGACAAAAACAATAGCACATTTGGAAATTGGGCAATTGGACAAAGTAATGATTCCCAATGAGAACATTCATAAGTGCAAACTAATCTAATAGCACATGGCATTTTTGTTTCTCTTCATTACTGATTGCAGATGCATGACAAAATACAGGACCTAGATTGCACTTGGATGAGATGGGAAAACAGAAAGTCGTGTGTTGAAATTGTACAAGAGAGAAGTCATAATCAAAGTTGCAACTTATCATGAGTGGGTAGGGTTTTAAAGCGGACTGACCAGGTGGAGGCCTGCACAACAATGAGAACAACCATGAATGGACAACACATTCAACAGATACCCATAATAAAATTCTGAAGCTTATACTACTACTTCCAACTCTCAAATTTTTTATCACAAGGTATAAATTTCACATAAGAATCTCAACCAAAAATCCTGACACATGGACTTACCCAGTGTAGGGAGGATAATTGCCCTCCGGATCTGCATTTCCACAAAACCCATTCACAGACAATATAACAATTGACCATCAGGCCCTCAGAAAAAAGGCAACAGCTTGAAAAAAAGGAGTAAAGGCTGGAAATTTAGGCATGATGCTTTGCTCCATAATTCACCATCCTCACAAACCCATAATGGGGGGCCACATGGCTTCCCAGTTCACCCATGACACTTGGATAACAAATGCTTGATGATGCCCTCCAAAGAAGCAAAGGTTCCTCAGGATCAATCACATGCCTCCACTGATTAGGCAATGAGATTTAGAAAGTGAGAATAGTAGCATTTGTGTAGTACAGAATTGCATGTTTAAAAAGGTCAAAAACACGGTGAATGTGGAATTATAACTCTTGTGTATTGACAACCTCTGAAGCATGCTGCAACATGTACAAATATTTCAAGGCACTTTGTTCATGTTCACATAAAAAAAGACTGTACCTGTCACAGGAATAAAGGCAATCTGTTGTGCATTTTGCTGTGGGTTATCCCAACTCACACCAGGGTTATACTTCCTCACAAGATCTGGGCTCAAGTTGAACTTCGCAGCAACACTTGTCAGGTTGTCTGCAGTCCCAGACCCGACTACATAGGTCACAAAAAGGCCAAATTCCAAGCTTACAGTTGGGTTACCACATGAGCAGTTGACAGGGATGACCAAAAAAGCCCCCTCATCGATGACGTTCGGATTTGCTAGCCCAGATTGAGATGCAATCCACCCTGGCTGGGTTAATCCTTCGTAGATTTGAGTTGAAATCGAATTTAGGGTGTCATTCCCAGTAACCTGCAGTCCTTATTGCAATAATCTACATTGGTTAATGCACTTTGTCAAAGCAAAATGCTTGAGAAAACATTGACAAACAATCCAAAGACCACATTTTTCTCAACAATGATCAAGATTTTCCCTGCTAAAAAACTAAACCAGAGGGGGGGGGGGGGGGAAATAACTTTGTACCTTATATGCAAAGTTCTGGCCAAGTTGCCCATTGATACATTTACATGCAAAAGGGATATAAATGGATTCAACTGCAAAGACAGTGTCAACATTTGTAATGTTGCTGTTGGCATTCATTATAGCTTGAGTGCTCACTTGGAAGTAGTTGCCTACTATATCCAAAGTATCTCCCTCCTTAGTTGTATAGTATGCAAGTGCAGTGGTGCATCCTGTGCTTGGTAGACACAAAGCTCCCACTCCTTGGGTATATGCAATGAAAAATCCACTCATGATCACACATAATAACACTGGAGTGCACACCCTGCATTGTCTCTTTGGTACTTCCCGTTCCTTCATTTCTCTTCACTTGTTCTTCTGCTTTGGGCTCAAGCCCTGTGTGTGGTGGTGACCTAATGCTTCCTGACTTTGAGCCTTGCATATGGTGCTGCACATATTGTGTTTTGTAGCATCATCTTCCCACTAATCCTCCAAAGAGTTCAACACAAAACACCCCAGGTGGGGGCACAGGTGGGCTTTGAGATAACTGGCATTTCTCCTGCTGTAGCAGCTTCCGATCAACATCTTGCAGCACTCATGAGTGAATGAATGGTCTCCCTTTGATATATTCAATGCCCACACATGTAAACTATGCACTCACTGTGAAATTTGTGGTTTGCAAGTCTGCTGCATCAACAGCTTTGAGACAGAAAAAGCAAAAAGTTGTCACAATACATGTGCAAACTTTGGACCACTATGGCATGAGAAAATATAGAGCAAAACACATGTAATCAGATAACAAAAAGATGGCTTTTTTTGAGGCAGCAGTGAATGCAGAGTGGAGAAGAAGAAGAAGAGGCCAGCAAGTCAAGTGGCCCCCAAAATCAATCAAGGAAAAAAAAAAGCCACCATCAAAAACCGCATGAAACTCGAAACTTGAATCTCACAGGATGATTGGAAGACCCGAAATCAGCTGCTTCTTTGTAGTCCAATATTCCAGCTAAGCTCATTGATTGATGAGGAAAAATCAACCCAGTTTGTGTTATTCTACAAAGAAGAACCCCAAGACTGCAAACGAATTTGTTTACAAGCGAGGTGATGGCACATGGGTCTAACAAAACTCTTTACCAGCTGCTTGGCCTAATCCAGTACTTACCACACGTGAAGGGGGAACACAAAACAGAATGTTGTCAAGTAACCCCACAACAACAACAACAACAAGACCAAGGCGGACAGTAACCAAATCAGAGCTTAAAACCAAAAACCCAAAAGGAAACTACAACCAAGAGTGTTGGTCCAAACCTCCTACACTGCACCTAGAGTAGTGAGGAAGCAAGACAGTAGAGTCTCCTTTCCTCAAAACTAGCGTCTACTTTCCTCAATTCCAATCTCGTTAGACCATCGAAAAGAAAACTCTCGAAAGAAGAACAACAAACCTGTGGAAAAAAAAAAATCCATCACCAGTAATTAGTTCCAGAGCGAGAGAGGAGCTGATGAGCTCGCGCCATGCTCGCACTCTTCTGCCGACGAAGAAGAGGAGACGAGAGACGCTGTTGCCGGCGTGAGCGCAGAGGGGCACGTGAGGGGAGAAAAAGAGGAAACGTTCTGGATGAATGAATTCATCTATGGATGACGCATTTCATCTGTTTCGTTCAAGAGGAGAAGACGAGATACCCTATTTTCGTGAATGAATGAAACAGGCCGTCTTCATCTACGAAGACACAAGCGATTGTCGGGGCACTCTACGACGTTTGCGATCATCCTGCCCGGCCGGGGTGCCCGGGAAGAAAAATCCTGGGCGGAAAAATACATGAGTTTGAATGAGTACCAAACGGGCAGGATTTTCCACGTGGGTGTAATTTCTTTGGGTTCTTGTTTGGACTCTTTACATGGCACGTGGCGATCACCGATTGGGGGTACTATGACCTTCTAGAGTGTGGAGTGTGGAGTGTGTACGAGGGTTTGATGGGGGTAGGTTTAGGGTTTTGAAAATTTGGGGTATCACAATTTTCTATGTATTTGGTACGAAGGTACCAGCGGACCACCATTGTGGAAATTTTGTTGGTGCAAAAACTGGCGGGGCCAACACCATTTTGCTGAGCCAAACTGACATGTTTTGACTTTTCTTCACCCAATTTTAATGTGCAGAGTCACATTTTTTTTGAGCACCGCTGACGTTGCTCTTCTTTAGTACAAGAAAAATGTGGCACATGACATTTAAAGTTAAAGGAAGGTCCCCACCATTAGCCTATTGAGGTACCACCCTACCTCTCTCCTATTCATTACATTAGATGGGCTGCATCCCAAGTTCAATTTTATTTTTTTATTTTTTTTGCATTAAGCAAATTTGAGTGGCCCATCACTCAACACATCTACATACATGTAGAGACTCCCCCACACATAAAGGCTTTTAATTTGAAGTGTAGACTTCAGCCCCTTTGGCCCAGGTAAAAAGGGGGACAACATTTTCCAAAGCATATGGGAGGAAAGTGAGGTGCTGATGGGAACTTTTTGCTTTGCTTTTGATTTGAACCTTTTCCCCTTGTATTTGTGTTTTTTTCAAGTTTCCTTTGTCCTTTTCTCATTCTTTTTCCACACGAGAAATGTTCTGCTTCTTTCAGCAGCGTAGAGTCAAGTTTTTATGTTCTTCTTTCATTTTCAGCAACCTTGGCTTGGCTTGGCTTGCCAACTTCCCAACAAATGCCTCAAATCATAAAAAGCACAAAGATAGACCCTTTCTCTTCTTGGGCCAAAGTGTTTGTTTCCTGGCAATTTTTTGCCATTTTGTGAATTAAGAATTTTTTTAAGAATATTTTGTCACAATTGCCTAGAATATGAAAGGTTGCTTAAGATTTTTATTTTTTTCATATTTTTGAATATCGTCAAATTTGGCTGAGTATACTTATGGACAATAGCCACTTCAGCAACATCACAAGAAAGGGGGGGAGCACACATACCCCCCATACTTAGCATATATTGATATTGGGATAATATTGCATTTACAATTCCCCTAAATGATACCTTAACGGTTTGGTAAGTGGTGGAAATTTTGGTACTTGATGCCCAATCTGTTTTTTCAATTTGTGTGATGTTGCTCAAGTGGTGATTACCCATACGGACATTTAGCCAAATTTGACAATATTTAAAATATGAAAATAAACAACGTTAAGCACCTTTTTATATTGTAGGCAATTGTGGCAATTTTTTGTGATTATTTATCTTTTTTGGGATTTTAAAAAGGAAGTTGTTATTAAGAAAGGATTGTGTCAAGAGTTTTGTTTTAGCTATGTGTTTACATCCTACCATAAGTAAACTAGGGTAAATTATGTTGGAACCAGTTCTAGTGTGAACAAGGTTTCAAATATTTCATGTTTGGGATATAATCCCAAATTTTGTGATTTGAGATTCTAGAACACAAGGTGTTTTGTTTATTTTGCAACGTTTATCCATTAAGCAATTTTCATTTACACATGGCTTTTGTGTTTTGGTTTCCATCTTGTGTTTTGGGCTTGGATTCTTATGCAATTGTAAGTGAACTTGCTTGGGATGGTAAGCATTATGTTAGGATGGTCTTATTTTGTTTGGTTTATGTGTGTTGATAGCAAAGTTTATAGGCATTGACATAGGAGCACACGAAAAGTGAAATAAATATAAGGATAGGAGGTTGTTATTAAAAAGGAATGAAGTAGTTTTTTTTTTTTAAATGAAGTAGTTAGGCTTGGAAATGTGGTAGTTGTCTTTGAAATTGTTTCTAAAATTGTCTAGGGAAGACCATAGAAAATATTATGCAAAATCAATTGAAAAAGAAGACCATCTTCCATAGAAGAATTCCTTGAAGTTTTCATCACTAAAATGTTAACAAGAAAAATACCAAACTAATATTGATAATGCCTTGGTTTCACCTTTTAAAACATTTTACTATTGATAATAGTGTAACATAACATTAATATCAATACCACAATGGTATTCAATCACTAAAGTGTTTAATTGGTCTCATGATTTTAAAGAAACTAGTATATTCATACCTACCCTACCTTCTTGTTAAATTTGATGAAAATTAATTGACAATCAAATAAAAATTCTCAAAAATTCAGTGGGAATTTTGATGAATCATATGGAATTTTGTAATTTGTATAGATGAATACCATACCCATGATGTACGTTCAACACTTCTTGGCCAAATATTTATTTATTTTTAAAAATGAAATTCAAGAATTTCAAATTTAACTTTTCAAATTTTCAACAATTGAAAAATATATTTACAAAGTACACCTTGTATTGTGTATTTATACTAGTAACCCAATGGAGTTCAATTTTTAAATTTTTTAACATATATGAATTTTTTAAATCATTTAAAATTGATCCTTTTGCAAATTAGTTTTTGTTGAACATCAATCATAGGTATGGTATTCTAAAAGTTTCAAATTGGAACAATGAAAATGTGAAAATGGGTGCATGTTGCTAAATTACATTTTACAAAAAAGGTTCAAGTCATTAAAAAGTTTACAATATAAGTTGTTTCATCTCTTGCCTTGTACATGCATAGAACATCACCACTATGCAATGGCATACATTTGATAAGAGGATAAAACAACATTCATAATTAAGAAACTATCATGAAAAAAAATTTAAATATATTTAATGTTAAAGCTCAACTCTTGAATAATGTCAAAATATTTCATCGAACAATTATTATGATCTATATTAATAATGGACAAGAGACATAGATACAAAATAAAAGTCCAAATATTTGAGAACCTCATGTGCAAGACCTTAAAAATTTTTATTTCAACTATTGAAATGACCTCATAGGTTAACATTAATTGATTTCAATGAGCTTGTATGCCAAAAACTCATTGTATAATAATATGATATAAATGGACTATGATATCAATCCAATTTTGATGTGGAGTGAAGCCATTACTAAACATTTGCAAAATTATTTTGAGTTTTTCACAAATGAATAAAAAAATATCTAAAATACAAATAGCTTTATTTCCAAATTTTTTTTTAAAAAGTAGCCATCCTAAATCTAATATTGAAAATTGGGTGAAAATTTCCACAAAAGCAATCTTTTTGTTTAAACATTTTAAATCACATATGTTTCAACTATTTGATATATTGTTTAATTTATTCAACTTGTCATGTAGATAATTTCTATTGTTTCAAATACTATGAAATGAAATAACTATAAATTGATGTTTTTCAACTTATTGCTTAATAAATAAAAATTTCCATGTAATTTAGCGTGTAAAACATTTGACACAATTCTTAAAATGAAAACTTGAAACCATTATCAAGAGGGGAAGTTAATGTTTTAAGAAAAAATGGTGAAAATTTGGGGGAATTTTTCAATTTTTGATTAATGTGCAAGTGGTTCACAAAGGAGCCCATCAAAAGAAAACACATTTCATCATCACATGGCACTTGGTTGTAAGATGGATGTGCCCAATTGCTCCCCCTTAAAGTTAATGTTTTCCATCCTTACCCTTGTTCAAAAAAAGGGGAGCTTTCATCTTCATTGATATGACCATTCCTTTTGTCAAATTCTAAACCCAACTCAAGATGGAAAAACTTCCAATTTCATTGATTTCAACTTTTGATTAATTGAATGTCCTTAAACATTTTTGATGTGTTGTTAGTAGTCACTCATTGATTTGATGGTGGTCAAATATTCATTTTACAACAATGAGATATCAATCATGTTTATAGGTTGCTACCTATTTCAAAGTTTATGGGGGGCTTAAAAGTGACATTTTCACTTTTACATGTGTTGCTTAACAATTTGGGTTGTTATTTGAACATTGCAAGGTGGAGTTTGAAATTGCAAAGGTTCAGCAATCTTCAATGTATATGTCATTGAGTTATGAATTCAATATAATTTTCATTGCAAAAACATCTACAAACTTTTGAAGTTCAATATGATTTCATCATTAAAGCTTTTTATTTGCAATAGTTGTGATTGTTTGTCATATGGCTTGAAATAGCCTTGCATTAAGCAAGCACCTTAGTTTTGCATCATTTTCAATTTAAGCTTTTGGTTTAGGGGTTTAAGAATGAGGACCTATCACTTATTTGTTTGTTTAAATTTTGATAAATTGTTGTTGAGTTTGTTGATGTGGCATTGTTAATTGCCCCCAAAAATTTCATGCACAAGTTTTTTTTTTCGAATTGCAACCTTTTAATCCTTCCATCATTGTGAGTACTAGCCAAAACGCTAAGGTATTTGAACAACATAATGCAATACAATAGGTCCTCTAACATCCAATGATGATACACAATTGTAGTTTTTTTCATGTTTGACAATGCACTATTTTTTGCAACTTTTCTACTCTTTACAACACAACACAACTACAATACCTTCAAAGCCCAACATCATAACGTGAAATGATAGTAAAGTAAATAGCTCTCAATCACTATTAAAATAAATGAATGACAATCATAAATTAATCTTGATTTATTTATTTTTAAAATATTTCCATTTGAATGATAAATATGAGTTCATGTTCTTTAGTCAATTTATTCCAATGATATTGAAAGACCAGATTCTTAGTATTTTTTTGTCATAATTGCAATTAGATACAAATAGATAATTTTCTTCCAAAATAAGTTGCAAATAAATGAATTTTTAGTTTTTATTTTCAAGTTAATGGTGCCTTAGATTTTTTGTATTATTTCAAATTTTCATATTATAATCATAAATAAACTTTTGAATTAAAAGTATGTTTGAACAAAACATTCAACAATTAATCTCAACCCTATTTGCCATTTTAAAATTACATTAAGGTTTTCAAGATTTTGTATTCAACTTCTTATAAACCTCAAATAAAATGCCTTCATAAAAAATGTTTTAAATTTTTTTAATTTACTTTCTTATGACTATTTTTTCTACCTATTTGACCATGTTTGGACCCCCATAACACAATTGTCACACCTCCAACAATATTACATGAACTTTTCAATGAAATGGGTAAGTGAATTGGACCCATGTTTTTTAGTAGTGAATTGCAACATTGGGTTTTGGGTTACCAAACATTCAAAACTACATACTAAATATGGAGTGTCTACACATGTGATTAATGAATAATGTAGAAAGTTAATAACATTGCAATGGAGGTTATGAAATGTTTTGTTGCCACAATCAATGCTTGTTATGAGTTGAACTACTTGATGCAATCAATTGAAGTTGACCTTGTGAAACAAATGAAGATTAATAAGGATTGATGTTTCCTTGGGATGTTTACATTTATCACTTGCATGTGTTGGGTGTGAAAAAAATTGTCTAATGGTTTAGTAGCGTTAATTAATTTCAAAACAACGATAACAAAAACATCATTCTAGAAACTATAGTTAATCAATCATTGTGAATTTGGCATGCGTCCTTTGGCTTAACATGGGACAATCATGTAAAAGGGTGAAAATGTGGTCCCCGAACATTATCATCCTTATGAAAATAAGGTTGGGAAAAATATATATAAGTTACTTGTACTTCAACAAGAACTACTATCACTTGCTAACTTTACTACAAATAATCAAATAACAATTATGTAGCATTTTATGTAAAAGGTACTGAAATGAAAAAATACATATCCTTAAAAGATAGTCCTACTCACCCAACATGTCGTTAATTCAAGTAATGAAACTCATAGTGAAGGAGTTTATCTTAAGTATCAAAGAAGGGGAACTAGAAGGTAGTTACCTTTTAGATCTTTTGAAATACCTTTAAAAGTGGTTAATTTCATTCAATGGGTTTAAAGGTCTCTAACATCTACTACCTCCCATCCACAACACATGTAGACTATGGTTGTCATATACATTTTGCATCACACATGTAGCCCCTACAACCTCCACAACAAATGTAAACCATCTACAATTTGTGGCTACTATTTACCATCTACGACAACCTTTTTTGCCTTATAAACTTAAACTTTCAAGCCTATGTCATCTCCACTACCATTTACTAATAGTTACTTTCCTATGGCAACAATATGCATCCTACTTTAGAAGCTCCACAAATAATGAATATCCTACCATTTTTGTAAAAAAAATGCAAAAATATTATGAAAATACAACACAATTATACATGATTATAATACGAACCAACTTCCTTAATATTTTATCATTTCCTAATGCAATTCAACACCACAAGATATTTGAGAATCTATCAACCTATCACAAGCACAAAAAAAATTAAACAATAAGATTTCCAAACCACATGAACAAATGTGGGCTTAATTTTAAATCTAGGGTCATGGAATAAGAAAAGTGAAAGCAAAAACATAATGTGTGCATGATGTGAATGCCAAAAAAAAATATTTCAAAAATTTGACAAAAATAGAACCAAATTATATAAAAAAGACAAACCCAAAATTGATGTCAAACAAGCTAAAGGTAACATGGGAATCTACTTTTATTTATACTCATTAGACACTTAATTCAAATAAGTTCCCTAAGAAAAATTCCAACCTACATGTGGCCCATGTTCACCCATGTGCATTCATGTATGACCCATGTCCATCCATGTGGGAACTAATAATGAACTATGCCTTCACTAAGAATGAATTTGAAATAGACTAAGAGCTAATTAGAAGTGAATTAAAACTCAATTAAAATTTGATTAAGAATTAATTAGAAATGAACTAAAAGTGAATTAAAACTTAATTAAGATTTAACTGAGAGTTAATTAGAATTGAATTAAGATTGAACTAAAATTTAACTAAAACTTAACTAAGAGTGGATTGAAATTAAATTAAGAGTTAGGTACAAATTAATTACAAGTAATGGATGAACATTCACATGAATGAATCCCATGGTGTTGGCATTTGTGACACAACCATTTTCCATTGCAAAAATCAAAATACAACTTGACTCCATACTCTCCTCCTTTCCTTAATGTTACACACAAACTTCTTCACAAGAGAGTCCTCTCATAGCGAAAACTCCTTATTCTCATATAGTGGAATGATCCCCACATCCATTTTTCATCTTCATAATCCCCCTTCCTCTCAAGACCACAAAAGGCCCATATCCTCCACATGAAAATAGGTCTTTATCCCTAGTCCTTCTTATAAGTCCATTAAATGATTAGTGGATTATAGTGCACATTTTGAGGGGCCATAAATTTCTCATTTCTAAAATGTTTTAGACAATTTTTCTTGTTGTGAATGTGCCAAAAATAAATCTTCAACTTTTCTTTGGACACCATAAACAAAGGAGCCCTCCTTTGAATTTCGTAAAGCTTTGAATTCTTGTGTGTGTGGACATTAACTTGTCTACCTAATGCATTGGTAAATAACAAAACTTAAAGTCTATTAGATTTTTCTAATGATGGTACAACCAACATAAGAATAGCCAATATAGGTTTAGTTAGCCTACGTATGGCCAACATAGGTATAACCAACATAATTTTAATTAACCTAGGTATAACTAACATTAACCAACATAGGTTTAGCCAACATAAGAATAACCAACATAAGTTTAATTAACCTAGGTATAACTAACATTATCCAACATAGGTTTAGCCAACATAAGAATAGCCAACATAAAGTTTAATTAACCTAGGTATAACTAACATTAGCTAACATAAGTTTAACCAACCTAAGTATAACCAACATAAGAATGACCAACCTAGGTATAGCCAACATAAGAATAACGAACATAGGTTTAGCCAACATAACAATAACCAACATAGGTATATCTAACATAAAAATAACCAACCTAGGTATAGCCAACATAAGAATAGTCAACCTAGGTATAGCCAACATAAGAATAACTAACATAAGTTTACTCGACATAAGAATAGCCAACATAGGTTTAGCTAACATAAGAATAACCAACATAGGTTTAGCCAACCTAGGTATAGCCAACATAAGAATAGTCAACACATGTGTAGCTAACATAATGTAAATGTAGGTACATAGCTTAATTATAAACTAAGTATAACCTACATAGCCTAAGTGTAGCCTATATAGCCTAGGGAAACCTACATAGCCTAGATGTAGTTTATATAACCTAAGGTCAGCCTACAATATAACCTAGGTTACCTTAGGTGTTTAGCTTAAGTAGCCTATGTTTGCTTAGCTACCTATCCTAAGTTAGCTTGAACTAAACAAGTTTAGTATATTTTAACTAGGTTATTTAAGTAGGTTGAAAGAAAGTGTTATCACTTTTTGTAGACATGTTATTTCACATAAAAAACAAAGTGGTGCAATGGTTGAGGACTTGGCTTTTCAAAGTGGAGGTTGGAGGGTTCAAGTCCTCAATCTTGCAACCTAGTTGGTGAAACCAACCAAAGTTAGGCTAACTAGGTTTCACTAGCCATGTTAGGCCTCCTAGGAGGTTAGGTTTTTTTAATGTAGGCCGACTAGGCTTAGGTACCTAGGTGCATAGGTCTAAATACCTAGGTACCTAGTGGGTAGGTGCCTTGGCCTAGCCTTGCCACATGGTGACACTTCATCGGATGCCTAATGTTTGCCACATCAACATATAATTGGATGTCTACACATGCCACATGGCATCATCTCAATGGAGAAGGATTTTCCATATTTTTAATTTATCATTTGATCCAATGGCATAAGAAGGTCAATTTGGACCATTGGATGGTTTTCCCTTATTGTGTTAGATAATATCACTAGATGAATCCACTAGGGTTCCACTCGTCGTTGCCATGCAACCCTGATCACTAACCCATTCCACTACATTAGGCTAAATATCACTATAATGTCACTATAGTGAAATTGGTCTAATCCACTTCAAAATGAGTGGAATGCATAGTGATTGGGACCTCATTTCCTAGTAGTGAACAGGGATCATGGGGTGTAAATGGCAACTTAAAATGTAACAAATTCATTAATTGGCCCAAGAGGAAAAACAATTCCTCAAAAAATGTCAAAAAAAGAGGAAAAAAACAATCCTCTTGAAGTATGAAATGAAAGTTTTATCCACGAATACCATTATACATATTGCAATAATGCTTCAGAAAACATGGGATTATTTGCATGCATGTGATCCATCAAAATCACTAGGTATTTTTAATGGTGAAAAACTATAATTTATTTTTACATTTTCGTTGCAGAGATGATTATACAACTTGTTGTTTATAGTTTCCTGAAATTTGTAATGTCATGAAGATCCACCAAATGTGGTGCAATCATGCAATTTCATAAAGACTCTGATTGTTGATAATCCATTATAGTGTTATGAAACGGAACCTCCCAACCAACTATGGGATAAAATTGACCAATTTGAATCATTTAGCATAACACCCTTGCAAGAGATGAATTCATCATTTTTTTCATCTTGTGATTATGGAACATTGTTGCACAATCCAAAACATTTTAATGTGTGAGATACACTTGATTTTTCACTAATGTGGCTTTATATTTGAAAAATCCTAACATGCTGACTTCCATCATTTCCCCACTAACATTATGTCGAATAAATTGAAAATGATCTTCATAAATATTTATCATATAATGGCCTACCAACAAATGTATGTAGGCCAATGTCTTGTAACTACTTGCAATGCACGACATGCCTAGTTTCTTTAGATCATCCCACCCTGACCATTCTTTAAGAACCTTGTTCAACATTTTCAAACTTGAAATATGGAACTTGACAACCATTTGCATATGAAGATGTGAAAGAGTGCCACCCCTTTTTAGTGCACAAAGCCTAGCTACACATTCTTTTATTATGAACATTTCCCTCTTACACAATAAATTAGGATCTACATTAGACCCTCCCAAAACAATAGTCATAGAAGCTTCCAACAATTTTTTTGAATCTTTCACTTGCCCCTACTTCTCTTGTAGCATCTTTAAAACATCTCATCTTGTACAAAACAACAACCCAAAACAAAGTTGCAACCCCCATCGTCTAGCCTTCTCATTCCTACCTATGCATGTAGAAAGTGATTGTCCACTTTCCATGTGGACAATGGACAATCACTTTGCATGTTGCACAATATGTTTGTCCTTTCCCTCCCCAAAAAAGAATTCTTACCCTCCCCCTACCCCCACAAAGAAAAAAAGTAGATCCCATTAATAGCCCACCCATTGGTTGGATGAAATTTCTACTCATAAAATTGTCCCTCCCCATTTGCAACCTTAGCTAATATCCCTCTTATCAACAAGGGTGCTTATAAAGACACAATGTTGTTGCATTCACTAAAGGGGAGGGCTAGATTAACAAGGGGGGGTCAAAACACGAAGTGGTTGGATGCATGAGGGTAAACTTTTTGCACCCACATCAACTATGCTTGACCTTTGGACCATGTGTGTAATGACATGTGCATTCACAACATTTTAAACTATTCACAACAAATTGGAAGTAGGTACTAAAAGTGACATGCATCCTAAATAATACCAATTGTACTCACAAGCATCATGAAACCATTAAAGCACACTAATCATTAAAATTCTCCCCTTTCATTAGGTTGGCAATAGCCATATTGGTCATCACCTTGGCTTGCCCTTTGATCACAAGTTCATATGTCTTCTTCTTTCAATGGTCTAGTATTTTATTGCAAACTTGGCTCCACTTAGTCGCTTCACTAAAATCACCTCTTTTGCTACCTTGAACTTCAAGACTTATATGTCCCTTATGTCATCCATATCCCCCTTTGGAAACTAGGAGGCTAACACCTTGTGCTTCATGGGCATCACAAGCTTCTTCATGTTGACTTCCCATAAATCCCCCAACCATGGAATGTCTTTCAAAATTAATCAACAACATAAATTAAAAAGGATGAGCTTTTTTTTATGTGTTTCTTCATGTAAAGATCACACACCTTCACTAGTGTGTATTCGTATGATATTTTTATTCATTAAGTAAAACAACAAACCATAGACACCAATTAGTTTGCTCACATCATGTTTGATAATACCACATTTCATTTCCAAGGCATTCATTTTCTAGTTGCCTTGCCTTTTGTTGGAAATGATTTGTCGAACATTATCATAATGAAGTGGTTTTTGGCAAACTTGCCAATCTTTGTCAAAAGAATATCTTTGCCTTGCCTTCTCATATTACAAAAATGGGAGGGCATTATTGTGGTTCTATTGGGCCTTTTTTGTAGTTCAAAAATAGTGGTGGAAATGGCATCATCACTCATTATCATCTTTGCATAGTTAAATTTCATTACAAAGGTCTATGCAAAAACCCATTAAAGAAGTTATATAGTTGATAAAAATGTGATATTTACAATTGAGGGATTGCATTTCCTTGAAGGGAAGATGTTAAATGCCCTCCAACAAGCTTTATCTAGGTGCGATAATATTGTTAAAGCAATAGGAAAATGTGTGCAACATTTTGTGTGAAGCCTTGTGGTTTTGTGTAAGTTTTGAGTATTGGAGGACTAGTTTGAGGTTAAATATAACATGACACATCTTGCTTTTATGAATTTGAAATGTTGTGGAATTGCAAAACATGTGGGATTTAAAATCTTTTTTTTTTTCTTAGAAGAAGTAAAATCGCATGGTTATGTGTGGGGTGCAAATTGATGAGTTCATGAAAAATTGCATAGTGTACAAAAAAAAAAAAAAAAACCTAAACAAAATGTTATACAAAGTTCATTAAGGAGTGTTCATCATGTCGTTTCCTAGAAGGCTAACAATGTTTAACAATTCATTATTATATTGTAAGTTTAAGGTTAATCAATGGCCTTTAATCCTAACTTGGTGGACCTCAATTGTAATAATCAATCATTGAATTTAATTTGGAAAGGCTTGTTATGTTTGTGAATCAACAACTCACATGCTTGATGGTAAAATCTTTGCCCACAAAATGAACCAACATCCATTAAAGCACCATGAAGGATGGGTGGTTTGTGGTTAGCAAACAATTTTCCATTGGGTTTTAGTTCCTTAGTTAATTGCGATGGTTAATTCAATTTCTCTTTTTTACAACTTATCAATTACCTAATAACCCTTGTACATAATAAAAACAACCCTTGCCTATGTATAAATGATGTATTTGGTATTTACCTAGTTCACCTATTATCCTACCTATCTACCTAAATATAATACCAACTTCTTATAAAATGAGTTACCAAAGTGAAACTAGATGTTAACTCAATTGAGGTTACCAACTATATTGGTAGGTAGATAGGGAAGGCACTTGGTGGTTATTAGATGCATGTACATATTACTATTTACTAGTGGGTGCCCGTGACCTTCGGCCACCTTGGTTCATGTTTTAGAAACTTTTAACTTTTAACTTTTTATTTTAATGTATTTTTTATTT
>Ga0116230_10001491_pt1 | contig 22382 bp, 12 predicted proteins | sample S1TSphfallax_3_FD_88678 | JGI IMG/M metagenome (GOLD analysis project Ga0116230, IMG submission 88678) | Host-associated microbial communities from peat moss isolated from Minnesota, USA - S1T2_Fd - Sphagnum fallax MG | ecosystem: Host-associated > Plants > Peat moss > Unclassified | place... | reverse complement strand
TATATATATAGGGTATATCATATAATCTAATCTATTTTCTTTGAATTAATATATCTTAAAGAAACACATACTCTTTTTGCCATGTGCAAGGCATTTTTATAAGCTATGTGTATCTATTTTGCACGTGTAGAACTTTTGCATAACCAGCATGGATATAATTGGGAGTCAGGGTAAATAAGAGCTGCATCTATGTAACCTAATTATTACCCAAACTATAAGCTACAACTTTAGGTAATTAATTTAAACTTTAGATTGGAAACATCGAGTGATATATATTGCATTAAAGCATATTATGTTTGGTTATATCCATTGGTCAACAGCCTTCCAAAGATAATATATGGTTTGGCTTATTGGAACATAACCATTTTCAATGTCTCATTCACAAATTATCTATTTTTATGTGAATTGAGAGTGGGGAACACTATAATGACATGAATTAACAACAGAGAACACGGGTTGAGTATATTTCTAAACTTTTTCGTTGGTGCAACAAGTGGTCATTGGATTTGGGGTTTTTTAATCACTTGGATAATTTCAAAATGTAGACATTATTCTTCATTATTTTAATTGGAAAATATATAAATATTCCTTTTTTACCCCCAAAAGGGGTATGTGGTAGGGGTTTTATGGACCTGACTCTAAATCCTTAGCATTAAAAAAAATTATACTTGGATCCTACACTAGTGGAAAAATTTGGGCGATAATATACCCTTACCCACTTAAAAATATTATATATCCTATTCTGAAGGTATATGCATGACACAGGGTTATTTCCCTCTTTTGGGATGGAACTTGGTTTTGGTTATGGGATTTTGAGCATACTTCAATTATTGTGTGGGTAATGTCCATTACAAGAGTCATTGTTGGACAGACTTGTGTTCCAGTCATGGATTTGGAATGTAAACACATGAGAATGGTTATGGAATGGAAGTTTGAGTTGGTGGTGGATTCAAATCATGCATTAGCTATTGATGTATAACCAACCATCATGGTCAATTATGGGACACAATGCAAAACACAGTATCTTGTCCACACATTGTCCATCTTGTGCGGTGTGCTACTTATTAGTGTTAATTTACAGTGGAGCTACAAGAATGAAACATTTCACTATTTGTTCTATTTTGTGCAAAACAAGTTTTTTTAACCATAAAACACAACAATAAACTTGAATTGACAAGCTGCTGTCACCCCCAAATCAAGCTCAAGGGCTGGCAAGAATTTCACCTGCACACTACTAGGTTTGAACCAAGGACCTCTTGTGTTTTCAGGTCCCCAAAAGAGGCTTACATGTCACTGAACTTAAATCCCTTTTTGGGTTAAAACAAAAAAAAAAACCAGGTCAAAACCTAGGCAAACCAATACAACACTGCCACAAATGGGTGGGGGAGGGCGGTAAGGGGTCAACACCCAAGCAAAAAAGGGCAAGAACCAAAGAAGAAAGCAAAAAACCCTGAGAAATCCAAGAAGAGTGGGCAAAAACCAAGTCATAATGACAAGGAAAGATAAAGATCCTTGAAGACCAAAAATATCACATAACCAAAGAAGGCAAATATTACCTATTAACTCTACATGTGTAAATTTTCAAAGGAGGATTATTGTGAGGAATTTCTTTAGGCTATTGGAAGCCTTCACAATGGGAAAGAGACCCCAACAAAGGCAAATATTACCTGTTAGCTTTTTGTGTGTAAACCAGTGTTGGGCGGTTTTCACTTTTTTTTGTGAGAATCTTTAAGGTTTTTAATCTGATTCTCAAAATGAGAATCAGAGGTTTTCACAAAATGTGATAACTTTTATGATAACCTACATGTCGGTTCTCTTCCAAGTGAGAATCAGCTTTTTGAAAACCTTGAAGGTTATCACTTGGAGGTTGAAAGTGATAACCTTCCTTTCAGGATATTAAAAAAGTGTGTTGATTGTTAGTTTAGGTTTAGTTAGGTTTAGGTTTTAGTTTTTAGTCTAGGCTTTGGGCAATGCAACCTCTCAATGACTTCTTCAACACCTTCTTTGGCGGCAACCTCACAAAGAAGTTTTCCACTCTTCACAAAACGGGGCCAAATTAGCCCCACCTTTGCGCTCCTCTATGACCTTTCATTACTTCACTTCTCCTCATGTTTCGCTGCTCTTGTGTTTTGTCGCTTCTCATGTTTTGCTCCTCCTCATGCTTCACTATCATTCCTTGTGTTTTGATGCTCCTTTTTTGTGCATCATTGCTGCATGGTGCTCCTTTGTGCTTCACTATTCCTCTACCCACCCAAATACCTTTTTGCCCCTTGTTGTTTTGCTACTCCTTTGTGGTAGCACTTTTAACATCTTTCATAAGTAGCTTAAATCTATGGTAAGCCATTTTTAGGAATTTTTCTCCAAGGAAGACTTGCACTTGGTTTTGCCAAAATTTGTATAAAGTTATTTCAAATGAAAGTGACCTTCTTTAAAATTGTGTTTGCATTTTTGACATCAAATAAATCATAGCAAAGAAGATCTTAAAATTAAATATCCCAGGGGTCCTCATCGAAATGATGTACAACTTTTTAATATCCCATTCCATTTCTTCATCCACTAGTTCATTATGACATTGGTGTAACTCCCCCAACAAAACTTTTCCCATGAGTAATATCTCGGTAACAATAAACCTCTAACCTTGAAATCTCTAAAGTTGCACCACACCTCTTGAATGATTGCACATCACATAAATCCATGTTTTGTGGTTTCTAGTGAACTTTTAGTACATAGATTACAAATTCTTTCTTGACTTATTTTAATATGCCATGCCCCAATTGGAAGCTCTTCAACCATAATGAGCTAAACCATAATTAAATTTCCTAGGAAGCCATGGGTGGCACACCCACTAAAAGACTTTACTTCTTTCCTTGTGAGTAAAACCCTCTCCTACAATGTGACATCCATCATCATGTGTTTTAATTGTTTTTTTACTGCAACTTGAAATCCCCTTTAATAATGTAATTGAAAAAGTTCTAAGACCATTTTCCCCTACTTCTACCAAGTCCATTCAATAGCATCCAATTGTAACTCTTGAATGAAACTAAATTGAATTGCCCAAAATGATTGTTCATCCTTTAATTGTCTTTTAGGATTGAATTCCACACACTTATTATGACGCAACCCCAAGTCCCTTGTTAGACTCCCAAGAGTCCAATTATGTCACAAAGCGGAAGTTTGGGGACTTGAGGGTTCGCTCCTAACACTCAGCACTAAAAGGGGTAAAGGGGCGTGCTGAGGCTCCAGGATTAGACTAGGAAGAGGGACAAGCTACTTAGTTATTCGGTCCTGCATCCAAAACCAACCAACAAGTTGGTTAGAATTCATTCTGCATTCTTTTAGTGTCGGGACAAGCCAGAGGCGACCTTGGACTCACTTGACTCACCACAACCCGGATTTGGGGGAAGCCACCACCTTCCCCCATATAGTGTTCTCTACAACTCCTCGCGGAGGCTACATCCAAATGGCACTTTTTCCCAGGACTCCCAAGGAGGAGTCCCGAAACTGTCCCGGTTTGGACTCCCCGAGACTTTGGGCATCCATAACTTCTTGTTCAAACTTCGGATTAGGATGAGGTCTAAAGCAATCTTGTAGCTTTCTTTGAGAGCTTTCCAACGCTATGTTGCACTCCTACTGCATACGTCGGATTCGGGTCGATTCCCGACTTTTAGTGGTCGGGAGTCAAACTGCCAGTTTGACTTCCGGCCCTTCTTTTGCCCATAACTTGGGCTGCATATGTCCAAATGGCGCATGCGAGGCCATTTTGGACAACTACACTTCAAGACCTTTCCAATGGTATAAAGAACACCCCGATGCAAGGTGTTTCAACCCCTGAAATAGAGCTCTGAGTTTTTGGGAGTCCCAGAGGACTCCAAGTTCCCACTTTTGGGAATGTGAGTTTCATCTTCACACTTAACCCAAAGTGGGGTTGCGACATATTATCTCCCTTTTTTTTAGCATAATTCAAGTTTTTTTTATCCTTCAATTCAAAGTTTTTATTAAAAATTGAAAGACATTCATAAAAAACTTTATATTATTTACTCTTTTATACACAACAACAAACATTTTACCATTCCTTTCATTATGCACATGTTAAAACTCTTGAGTTTGAATATCTACTTGTGGTAAAGTTAAGACCTTCCATTGTCTAGCTACATGCTTAAAAAGGAAATTGGGTATTGATAAGTTTCAAAGCATATTACCAATGAGTGCAAATCTTGATCCCCCCCGATATCTAAAGGGTAAAAACACAATCAAAGGAGTCACCCAAATGAATGGACAATCTTTAAAACTACATTTTTATATGTTTGGAAGATCATAAAGGAAGCATAATAGTTTGGATTGTCATAATTTTTTTGGGAATATTTTCCATTAATTACAAAGTTTATATGTTCAAAGCTTGACACAAATAAAAAATGTTTTTGCATGTTCAAAACACTCAAACTTTAAGAGTGAACAATCTTTATTTTTTTCAAACATATTTTTTTCTACCAAATGTGTATCATTCTTTTTAAAAATTGGAGAGAATTTTAACATTGATGATTAGAAGGGCAAAAGGACTTGAATTAATGAAATTATTTTTATAATTAATTGAACACATTTGGTTCAAATGTACCTTTGACCTTGAAAATCATAGATTTTGATAATGTGGCCTTAACTAAAGTTATTCATATCTATGTGATAAAGTGCATGAATGCATAATACGTATGACATAAAATCAATTTGTACTCAAAATATTATATCTAACATGTAGTGTTAAATTAAGTATACAAATTTTTTAATTATAAACCAACCCAAAAATGACACGTGTCATGTGCAATCCTTGAAAAAAGACTTTTATTTGGATGCCTATAGCTCCTTTGACCATTTTTTCACCCTAAAAACAATATTGTTGTATCCCATGCCACTTTTAATTTGCACTTGCTTTACCATTTGTGTGGTCTAATTAAACAAAATGATTAATTAAAATTTTCACCTTCTTCATAACAAAAATTGATAGGTTTGCACATGAAGTTACATACCATAAAAACATAAAGATCATTTGGGGGTGAATGTAAGCTATCATGGGTCACTTTTGGAGTCACTATGGCAATTTTTATAGGGTGATTTGTGTTCAAATGCTTATAGTGAACAATTTAATCTTAAATACATTAAATGATGACTCATCTTAAACTAACTATTTGATTATGAAGACAATTTCACAATTATCTTTTGAAAATAATGCATTCATTATCAATAATGGACTTTTGAAGTTCAAAATATGGACTGGTTAATTAATTGGATTGTTAAAAAATTCAAGAATTTATATTGAATTTCATTCCAAATTGTTTATAGGGATTAAACATGGGTTGACGAATGAAATGATAACTTGTTAAATGTGAATTGTTTTGTTTAAAACTTTAACCAAATGGTAGTTATGAATTTTTGAAGGGTTAGAATTAGACCTTATTTTCAAAATTCCTTTTGAAATGAATTTTTTTGTGTTTGTCAAAATTTCTATGCCCAATGGGTACATAATTAAAATATTTAAATGGGTTTTTATTCTTATGGATTTTATGGGTTTTTTTTCCAGGATTTCCAAAGCGATTTCACAATACCAACTAACAACAACATTTTTCAATATGGGTTTTGACTTTGTTTTAAGAGGTTTTATAAATGAGTGAAACTATAATAATCAAAGATTACATTAATGAAATCTTGGAATTTAAAACAATATCCGTATGGATAATTTATACAAACATGTTAAAGACTATTGTGAATTCTACATTTGTTCGAAATGAACCACTAGACTTTGCATACACCCTTGGTTTACAACTAAAATTCTTACTTGCAAATGATAACTTTTTATACCTCCATATTGTTAAATTTCCTTGTATTCATTGTAAAATCTTGTTATCCGTTTCCTTTTGTGGCATCTTGTAATTAACGGAAAAAACCAAGTATTTGCTTACATTGTCAGTTACCAACCAAACTAGGTTTTTGTCCTTTCCCCATGACCATTCCTTTGGTTTTTTGAATGCCCATATGCCACAAGATTTATGCCAATTGATCTTTCCTTTTGATTCATCACATAATGTTTGCAAAACGTCAATTTGTTTTTGTAAACTATTTGGGGTCCCATTTAAAAATAATGTAGGGTCATTTTTAAACATTTTATCAAAAAAAAATCTCCATCTCAAATATCCGATCAATCCTTCAATTCCATATGTTGGATCTGAAATGATGTACACCCCAAAACATCTACTACAAATAGATAAAAATATTGGCATTAAAATGCATCTTGGTGGATTGCCTTTTGCATTGTGAATGCACCCTTTCTCTCCATTCACCACCACTAAAATATTAGCCTAATTGCACAATGATGTAATCTAATCAATCCATTGATATGAGAAGCCAAGTTTTATCATTTTTTTTGAAAAAAATCCAATTAATTATCATATGAATTTTCAAAGTTTGGGAGAAGCATGACTAAGTCTTGTTCATTTTCTTTAACCCATTCCATTGTTTCAAAGGCCATAAACACATTGTCCAAGATACACCTACCTTGTACAAAACTAGCTTATATTCTAGCCTTATCCACGAAAGTAGGAATGGTTGAAATCTATTAGCCAAAGTCTTTGAAGTAATTTTGTACATAAACTACAAAATTGATATTGGTTTTTTATTGAAAATAAGGTTCCATTCCCCTAGCTAAGCTTTGGTAGGCCTACTTTAAGTTCCCTATGTTTAAGCCCTTTCTAGAAGGTTTCCTAGAGTAGGTTTTTGATACATGATCCTTTATGTCAAGCCATGTTTCTTGGAAAATTTCCATTGCAATTCCATCTATGCTCATAGCCTTGTGTTTAGGTAGGTCAAAAGTTGTTTTGCGTATTTGTCTCTTTGTGAATGATTGTTGCAAATGTTTTTTATACTTTTTCGATAGCATTTTGGGCACACTTCTAAGGCACTACTACCTAGCTTGAATATTGTTTCCCACTTTTAAATCCTTAGTGTATAGGAAGTGGTAAAAGGATTGTACATCCTTGGCTATGTTTTCCTTTTCAATGAGTATTTGCTCTCCATGGAATAATTCATTTATTATAATTTTTAGCTTATGACCCTTGTGGAATTCAAAGAATTCCTTTAAGCACCTATCTCCAACCAAGGTCTATCTAGCTACCATTGAATTTTTTGTGGACTCCAACTTGTCCATTCTATGTTTTTCCAAAAGCTCATGTGCACTATTAAGTTTTTCCCAAGCTTAAACATTTTCTTAATTTGACATGAATTTTTCCATCTACTTATATGTCTATAAACTATTTTTTGTAAAGTTCTTTGCTTTGTAATTTGAGTTGTTTAGTGATTATATCACTTTCTTCTTTAATGAATGCTCTAATGTGTGGAAGTGCCTTAGCCACCTAAAACCCAACCCCTTGGTTTGTGGCTTTTGCCATCCCTCACTTCCACACATCAAGTAGATGTTGTTTGGTTTCTTTTGTTTGTAGAAGTTGAAGGTGGAATCTCATACAATTTTACTTTTATGGGCCTTTAAAAAAATTTGTAAACATATTCAAAATTAGTTTAAGATGCAAGCGCTTGTACACTATATCTCATGATCATGGTTTTGTGTTGCTAAATAAAAACATCAACATAAAATCTATCCAAATGAAACTAGATGGGAATTGGAAATTTCATGGACCATGTGAAATTTTTGTTTCCTATCCTCTTAAACTCTTCAAGATTCTAGGCATCCATCTAACCCAAGCTCATTAAGGAAAGATTCCCATTAATTGGAAACATTCCCTTCCTCCCATTGTGCTACCAAAGTAGCTTTGACTTTGGTCATCTCCTAATTCCACATGATTAAAATCACTTACTACAATGTAGCTAGCATCTAGTAATGGCATATTAGTTAGGATATGCCATAGCCTTGCCCACCTTGATGTGTAGTTGGATGCATATACATTCATCAATATCCCTATCTTCATTAATGGCTATAGCCTAATTGTTACATATTGAATCTGACCTAAAATGAACATTCCATGCTCTTGTATTAGTGGTGCAAGTTTGAATGATACAAAAATGGTTAGATTTTGCAAAATATAATTCATTGTTCCAAATGTTCATGCCACTAGTGAAATCCATCTAACTTGTTTTCTTCAAATAATCGTGCAACCCCATGTGACGCTCTTGCAATAATATTACTTTAGGGTGAGTTAATATTTTCCTTAAAAAATCACAATTGTCATAATGTTATCTAACACCTTGAACACCTTGGCCCAAATTCTTAATGTTCAAAAAAACAAGCACCAAATCTTGTTTACTCACTAAATGGACTTGGGATTTTTTGACTAAGCTTTGAAGGGTTGCCCTTCATGTGTAGCCATAATTTCAATAGAATTTTGTTTTGTTTTGTGGTTGGTCTTAATGGGGAGATATCTATGTCAATTGCCTCCCTACCTACCATTGGACAAAAAAGAATAATTGGGTTTTGAATTTGCTTTTACCTTCCCTTCTTTGCACCTCCTATTAACATTAGTAAATGTTAATATTCTAACACAATTTTATTCTTGAATTTTGTACTTTAACATATTATTTTCAAACATATAATTTTTTTAATAATAATAGTTACAAAAATCAAAAGTCAAACCCAACACAAAATACATTCTAGAATGCATATTTGCAGAATTTTTGTAGCTTACCTCTATAGCGATCTTGAAAATAGATTGAAACCATATCATATTGAAAAAAATAAGAAGAAGAAACAAAAATACCATATAATATCAATGTTCTTTTACATCAAAAAAACTTATCTAATTCCTATCATGAACTTTTCTCTCACAAAAGTACTCAATGTTCTAATCTTTTTAATGTTTAGTCATCTTCACAATTCCTTTAGAAATCCTTTTCAGGTTTCTGCCATAAACCTTAATTCAAACTCCTTATAAGTTTTAATTTACTTAGCCTACTCTGTCTTGTTATTCTATTGTCCACCCTGATTGATATTAATGTTACATTTTTCTAGTTTATCCAATAAGAACAACATAGTTTTTCCCTTAAAAAACGTCTTTTCAATTTTAAAAGAATTGGGAAACATCCAAACCTATTTAATTTTTGAAGCAAAATTTCCTCCCTTTTCACCAAAATGATTATTCTCCACACATAATGTTGAGTCCCCTCAAAACCTTTTAGCCAAATATACTACCAAGAAACATAAACCCAAGTTTTCAAGGGGTTAGAATTTTTCTGATCATTGATGATCATATAATATAATCATAGTGAAATTTGACTCATTATATGTTGTTTAACCAAATTTCGTTTTCTTTCAGTGACAAAAACTTGTACCACTACAATTGGTTTCTTTTCCTAGCATTGAACTAATTTGAAAACATGCATCTTCTCCTCACCATTCTTAGTCCTTCCAGAGGTCACAATGATTAGGAAGACTATTGCTTTATGATTGATGCATATGGGTATTCCCTCAAAAGGAATCACCAAAAGTCTTGACGTAATGTAGTGGTTTTGTAACCTTTTTTCTTTGAGGTGGGCACTTCTTGATTACTTCCTAAATTTGCAAGAGAGATAGTTCTATTGCCTTTCAACCTACCCCTATGAATCTACCACACAAATTCCATTTCATTTTTCTCTTCAAAAGAGACAGTTGGTGTTTCATATGACTCTTTAGAAAATGGGTTTGGTAAAAGGATTTCAATTGGTTGTTTTTCTTTTGGTGGAGTTTCAAAGCACTTTAAATTTGTTTGTCTAGGTTGAATTGTGTCTATTGGTGTTGTTGGAAGGTCAGTTAAAATTGTAACCTTGGTAATTTTAAGAGATGTGTTTGCCCTAAGGGTTGTAGTATAACCATTTTTTAACGTTTGATTAATTAAACTACTATGATGATGATGGGTTTAAATAAAGGTCCATTTTACCTTGGGAATTTATTGGCACCTTAGATGTCTAAAAGGTTGGGAAGTTGTCTTGCACTTTCTTTTCATGTAGTTAACTTGGTTACCATCCATTTTTTCATTTGCAACTACCTTTGAATGGTTCCCAACTTGCATCCTTGGATATAAAGCCAACAACAAATATGAGAGACTATTCATTTGTTTCAATATCTCCTTGATGTTGTGCCCATTTAGATCCTCATGTACTCCCATTAGTTCCTCCAACCATGTTGTTAATTTTGGAGATTCTTACTTCTTTTTTTCCTATTATTTTCTTTTTAAACTCTGTTTTAAATTCATACTTGTTCATGTTGTTCCACAACCTCTTCTAGTGGTTCAAGTCTCTCTTGAGGCCTAATAACTTTGGGTCACTAAGAATTTTTGAAAATACCTTTGGATTTATGATCCTTGTTACTCCTATGGGTAAGTAAAGGACCAAATTGTTTGAAATTGGAAGGATCTCCCTATTCTATAGGTCTAAAAATTGGGGCATTTTAAAAAGGGTGAAACTAAAGTGGATTTCCTTCTACTCTCTTACTTTTCTTTTTTTTTCATTTTACAAGCTTCAGTTAGATGTCTTGGTGCATGACAATAGTTGCATTAATTGGGAAAACTACTAAAAAAATTGTATTATAAGTTTTCATGAAAATCTGATTTTAAAAAAAATAGGATTTTTATATACCCTACTAATAGTCTAACTTGAAATGTTTTAAATGCATACGTGTCTAACAACTCCACTTGAAAAAGCTTGCCAATCTTCCCCATTATGATCTAGAGACATGTTTCATTCCTTAAATATTAGCTCAATCCTTAGAATTGAACCCACAACATGCATTGTAATAGTGTAATTGATTTTCCTTGTTTGAGGAAAATCAAGGTGCCAATTTGAAAACACAACGTTCACTCCTTCATAATTGAAAGAATTTTCAAGGGCATGTTTATTGTATGTTTCAATGGAAAATGTTGTTTCAAAGAACCCAATTCCTACACGAGCAAAATTAACGAAAAATTCATGCAAGTTCATAAAGGCCCAAGCTCATAGAACTTTGAAGCCTAGATTTGTACCTTAAACTTGGCCTATAACTTCATTGTTGTTTATTGAAACTATTTGAAAATATTGTGGTCTCCTTCAATTAGAGCTACAATGATGACCATTCCCTCATAGTGTGGTTTAGTGTTGAATCCATGGAAACTTGAAAAGTTTGAAGATCAATGCATTTTTGAATTCTATTCTCTTCCAAGTTTGTACAACAAAATGATTTTGAATGTTTTAAAAAATAACTACCAATATAAACTAAACACATTTTGTTGGAACCCTTATTTATTGTTAAAGTCTTAATGAAAGAACTACAAATGAAATTTACCACATTGCCCATCACAAGGGATAAACAATATAGATGGTATATGTTTGCTCCCACAAGTGCATGATGACCTATGGTGAAATGTGGCAATTATAGGCAAGAAAGTCTCATCATCCAAAAAGACCCAGGCCCATTGAATTTTTTGAGAATGATGGAAACGTCATATCCACTATATTTATAGCAAAAATATTAGTTAATATAATATTCACATAGAGACTTTATTTATAAGAGATTGATTTAAGGCATGTTGTACAATAACTTGCAAATTAAATGCAAAACATTGGACTTACAAATTTGCAAATGAGACTAAAATCAATACGTCTTATTGTTATACTTTGATTTTGTTAATGACCTCTAGTTCTAGACATTAAAACTTTAGTAATCAAAGAAACTCTAAATTATAATTTTTGAAAAATTTCAAAACCACAATGCCTTTGGTCCTTGATTTTTGAAAATTAAAATCACAAAACCTCCAATTCGAATTTTTTTGAAAAGTTTAAAGAATTGATTCTTTTAATTCGTGAAAGAATTAGCAAAAATTAACAATTTGGGGTAGGTTTTTGACCTATTTTGTTCATTTTTCTAAAACCCCAATTAGGGATCAAAACTAGTTCTATGAGAACTATTGGTTGGGGGTCAAAACTTGTCCTTCAATTTTTTTGAATACCACTTGTCATTATCCCTAACCTTATCCTCTTTATCTTTCTTAGAGCTTGTGGGTTTTTTAAAAAGAGAGATTGCCCAACACTAGTTAAATCCGGTGATGATGTTAGTGACTTTTAACATTAACAATAATATTCTATCCCAAGACAAAATTTTGACATGTAAAAAAAGCTTGGATATGATGATGACTCCAACATTTATAAAAAGGAATTAATTGCTTTTGCAAGCCAAAGTTTTCAAAACATACAAATGTCACAATTCTTTCGAGACATTGTAGCATCAAGGGTTTTCTTTCCATTAACTTATTGTTGTCATAATTGCACATGAGATGATAATGTGATGACAACAAGGTATTGAAAGCAATTGAAGGTCTTGTTAAGCACCTTGTTATATAATTTGACTTTCCATGTTGGAGAGTTTTAAATCTATAATTAATTTCAAATGCTGAAAATGTTTAAAACACTTTTGATGAAAGTAACAAATTTGGTTAATGTAGGCAACATTATAAAATACGTATGTTTTTATGGGGAAATATGACAAGTAATGTTTTGTGATATTTCACAAATATTTGCTTCACATCAAGATCATAGTTCTACATTTCAATCAATGTTTGACGTAGAGTTGTGAGGTGGGTATGGATATGACCAAAAGGAAAGATGTAATGAAAAATTGTTCAGCCAACATCTTTTTATCATAAAGGCTTCATGAAAAGAGATTTAAAACTTTATAATTCCTAAAAAAAATACTCACAACATTCATAATGCCACAAAATACCACGTTGAAACTTTTAATTGCAAATAAGTACATCAAATTTGTTTCCAATTTTAAAATGACATTTAATGTTGACAGGACTTTTAAAGGAAATTATTAACAAAAAAAACCTAAATGTGATATAAATACCCTTAAACTAACGCATTTATAAATAATCACCTATCATTTCTTAATCATCCACAACAATAAGGAAAATCAAATGTAATGCATGCATGCATGCATTTGAATTTGTTGTTTAAATGTTGTTAAATTTACAACAATAAATTTATTTGGAAACTTGTCCAAAGGAAAGTCACATCCAACAATTTTTTTCAAAATAGGTAATAAGTAAGATAATGTCACTCATTTTTTAATAAAGGTTGAAATAAAAGAGATACACATTAACTTGTGACCTTTTGCCGCAGACAATATAAGAAACAAACACTGGGTTTGATTGTCCTTAACTTTCAAATTACTTAGTGGCACATGGAGATGTGATTAAGTGCAATAAATATGCAACATTTTAAGAAAATTGATTAAACCAAATATTTCATTTTATAAATTCAAAAATATTTTAGTTTCAACTCAATTTTCTTCCTACAAATGTTAACTAACCTTCAATTATGGGATTACAGTTATAAGAACTAGAATTTATTTTATTTTAGTTTCAACTCAATTTTTTTCATACATTAATTATCTTGTAACTATGGGGTGAGAATTATAAGAATTACATTTTTTATTTTAGTTTCAATTCACTTTTTTCCATGCATTAATTAACCTTCAACTATGGGGTTAGAATTATAAGAACTAGATGCTACAATGAAACTTCAAATATACATACTTATCATTTGGTCCACTAATTGACTCATTTAATAAGACAAATCATATATACTTACATTAATTTTAATTTTATAATTATTTCACGTGTACAAATTCTTTTCAAATCACTGATCTTTTAACAAATCATTGATCTCGAGCATATTAATTTTAAGTTGATAATTAATAGTGTGTAGAACTAATGGAGAAAATCCAATGCTACAAAAGTTTCAGAATTCAACAAAAATGATGAACACAAAATGACGAAGACAACACACAATCACATCTTCCAGTGCCACTAAGTGGTTTGAACTTTAAGACAATCAAAGAGTGTTTGCTTCTCATATTGAGCTGCAGTCAAAGATAACACATGTTGATGTATATCTCCTTGTAGGTCCAAATGCTCATTCACTTGTAGTAGAACTTGCTTCCCATCTAGTAGACTGGTACTTGGAACTCATCAATTTGCCATTGAACCTCTAACCAGACCCCATGTGCTGATCTGCAATCCTGGTATTGATCCATGAATGCATGCACCTAGCTACAGGAAAATTTGATTTATGTCATGTAAAGAACTCCCAACTGATCGATCATAGCAGAAAATCAGGAAGCAGAATGAGAGATAATTAGAACTATGCATTAATTCTAGATCTTAGCAGAATATCAGTAAGCAGAATAAGAGATCTCGGTCAGTTTGCTACTGCTCATGAGTTTCCTGCAGCTGTACACATACATACAGATGGGATACTACAGATCAAGTCTACTTGGGACAACACATTGTTGCAAAACTCTGAATGGATTTGTTATGAAACACCTTATAATGAACTCTGACTGTAAGTGCAAGCTGATATTGAAACTGAGATATATTGCAGCAAAAGATCACAAGCAAAACTTGACAAGCAGTAGCCTAGTAGTACTCTCGTATTTCTAAACTCTGAAGACTCTGAAAAGATCATTGAACTTGAAGTTGCTGCAACTGAAAAGGGGAGGAGGATGGATTGTATTATAGTATTTCTCAGCACATGACTAGTCAAGTGATGATTTGGTAAATATAGTCATATAGTTTGGGTTCCTTGAATCTGGTCTCTGTGTGCAAGGAAAATTGAGTGTGGCTTCAGGGTCTCTTTCTATTAGCTTGCTGTCATCACAGTTTCCCAGGTTTAGATTCATGCATCTCTCTCTAATTGCATCTGCGATTCTCATTCCATCTAGTTGGCTGCTTGCTCCTGAAGTCCACTGTAGACTAATAATAACAATCATAATAATATCCTGATTCCCAATCTAGCTTCAACCCAAATTAAGCAATAAAGGAAAAATAAAATAAAATCCCATTATTGGACCATTGCTTATGATTGAGAATACATCAGAATTCTATTGACTGATCCTGAAGTTCTTATTAACTACACAACTGTAGCTTAAACCTCTAAATCTAGCTGCACCAGTGCTTAATTTTTTTGTGGCCAAATTTTGCAACTTGGCAGAAACAAAAAATAAAATTCAAAAATCAATAAATCAAAATTTCTTTCTTGATTTTTAAGGATCTTTTTTTTTTTTTTTGGAAATAAAAATAATTAAATTAGTCACATCTAGATCTAGGCACTTCCTAGGTTACCACTTGCAATAGCACTTTTGTAAAAATGCTAGAGCCACCTAGGACAGGACTTCATGGTTTAATGCTAATATTAGTTGGGGATCCTCGCCAGTGGACCTACTTGAGGAACTTGAACAAAAGAACACTCTGATGAGCTTACACCCAAAAGCATAATAAAAACCCCGGGGGTGAGGGCTCAGTGGTATATATAGCCTATTTGAGATGCTAGGACCTAAGAAAAGGTTCTGGGTTCAAACCCACTGGTGTGCAAGTTGATGAAAGCCCTACTGGACCTCTGCCACTGAGCTTGACTTGTGGGTGCCAAGTGCTTCTCAGTTGGCTCTGCTGCTGTGTTCCCCCCAAAAAAAAGAGCTCCATAATCAAAGGAAAAGTCTAATTAGTGGAACATGCTGATGATTGAACACATAGTGTTTCAATCAGCTCTGTCTCACTCAATCTGCCTCCTTTCCAGTTGTGGTCTGAAGATAAAATGTAGCCCACTAAAAACCATACCCATGGTCGTTTAAATTGCTCAAAACTGGTGCACAATGAGGAAGATACACTCCTTCAAAGTTTGGGGGGTTAAATTTTGATTAAAAAAATGGATACTACACATGGCAGCCCATGATGGCTTGTTTAGTGATAATGATTATCATCAGATTAGGTCCTGAAGTTTTCAATCTTGTGGTGTTGCTCAAGTGTCGATCATCCATAAGTTGATTTAGCCAATTTTTTGCAACATTCAAAACATGAGAAAGTCTAAAATCTTAAGCATCATTTTTCTATTGTAGGCAATTTTGGTACTCATCACTGATAAATTAATAGTAGTATAATTAATTAAAATATAAGCTGTTCTATTGTAATATTTAAATTAGGGGTTTTTGTTTTGTTTTTTTTTGTTTTTTTTTTCTTTTTTGGCCTCTTAAAGGATTATAGCTAATTTTGTACCAGAACCCTTGACCTTCTTGGGTGTTTTTAGGAGGTAGGTAGGTAGGTACTAGGTACTAGGATGATGGGGGAGTAGCTTGATATGCAAAGGAGGAGGTCCATTCAATATAGCAAACAATGAACCTGGTCCTGCTATTGGACATTACCTTTCCCTGAATTTGTGGCGTGAATATTGTTAATTTGATTGGGATTTTGTTTGGCATTGAAAGTGGCCACCTCTAATGCGTGTAAGTAGCCCTCTAGGGTGACTTATTTGGATTTATGGGCAGTCACAATGTTTCCCCCTTAATTTAGAAACTCAAATATTTATCTAAAATTAAAATTAGAATTAAATTTCAATTTTAATTTTAATTTTTTTAATAATAATAATAATATATAATAATAAATTTAAATTTAAATAATTTAAATAAATATTTTTAAATATTTTTTTAAAAAACTACTAAGGACATCTTTCCAGGCCACAGTGAACCAGCAGCACCTGCACTGGTACCTTCACCTTCTTGAGTGAGACCTCTTTAAAGTGGCCAAATTAAACCCAAGAAATTTTTAATTTGGACTATGCATGGGTTATATTTATAATATTTAAGAAGCAATTCAAATGAATTTTGAGGTTTTGACCATGGTTCCAATTGTGGGTGCTTGGTGGTTCACCTGAGGCCATCTTTCCATTAGGCTGCTGTTTGGAACTATAATCAGAGCAACCTAACAGAAAGCCATTGACAATAGGGCCTTTTTTTTTTTTTGTTGCATGTCAGTTGCTTTCATTAGAGAGTTGCAAGTCCATTGCAAATGTGTTGTTAATCATTTTACAAATTTAGGAACACATGATCTCATTGAAAGAAAAGTATATAGTTTGACTCATAGTTCTCACAACTCTTACAATTGATCAATGCTTGACCAAGAAAGTTATGAGATGTGAGATGGTGGTGACACAACTAGTTAGTAAAACATAGTGGAAAGTTGTTGTGATTGTAGAATCTATAATCACCTGAGCTTAATGAAAAGATGTCAAGATGAATGTTGTGTGGGTATATATCATTTTTGATATATCTCAAGGTAAATGTGTAGACAAAATTTCAATTTCTTTATTCAATGGGTAATGGTATCTTATGATTTTTTTTCATTAGGGTCGGGTTTGAGTGCTTATATCACATACCCTTTGTTAGGATTAAAAAGGGTAATTTTTTATCTTATTTAATGAAAATGAAATTTTTTTTTTCACACTTTGTGATTTTTTTAGACAACTTTTTAGAGGCTTAAATCTAGTGGGACAATGCACAAATGTGATGTCAAATTACAATAATAAAGTTGCATCAAAATATTTCAATTTTTTATTCCTAAACATCTATAAAATGAAGGGCCATTGAGTTCAAATTGGACTACATGCCACTTGCCCTACTAAACAGAAATGCAATTTTTTTTTTTTAAAATTTCATATAAACAAATTGATTTGTTTCGGATTCAAAGTCAACATCTACAAAGCCTTATCAAAATCTCAATAATAGAAAAAAATCATTATGCTTTAGTTTGGCTTTTCACAATACTTAAAATCTAACAAGCCAAATATCCAAGTACAATAGGAAATTACACTTCATGTGCTTTCCACCATTTTAAAAAACATGCAATTTCTTGTTGCATCTATAGTGAAAGAAAAATTGTTAACATTACACATTTGATTTATATATGTTTTATTAAAATTTATGATTGCATAAATTAAAAACTTGCATGTTCCATGACAATTTGATCTTGAGTCAATCTTGCACCAAAACACTACCAATGGCTATTCTTGGGGGCCAAATTTTGATGGGTGTTGTACAAAAGGATGAACTTTTTGATAAGTTGAACACAAAAAAGGAATTAGAGTTTCAAAATCATACCTTATTGCTACAAATTATGGCTATTTTTATTCCCATATAATTATGTAGAATAGAAAGATCCTTGAATATGGGATCAAAAATAAGAACCAAATCATGTGAGTTTTTTTGGGATCAAATCGATGCAAATAATCCACAAATGGAACAAGCACACAAATGACTTTCAAGCACATCCTATTTGCTAACAAAAAAACTTTTTGGCATCAAATTGAGATGGGGGAATAAAGTTCATCTTAATTTCTAGTTCAAGTTTCTCATTGGTCAATTTCACACAAAGGTTAATTGCATTTGTAAGTGCATCACTTAACAACTAGTAACCACAACATTGATAATTTAACACACAACTTGATACAATTGGGGCTAGGGTTGAAACAATGATTTCTAAAATGACCCAAATTTTGCGGTGTTGGGATTTTCCCTTGTAAAACCAATGTTTGTTGATTATAACAAGCTTGTTGGAACATTGCCACTTTGGAGGTAAACCTTATTTTCATTGGTGTGCTTAGTTTTTGTGGTCACAAACCTACATCCAAACAAGCCTTTGTCCACTTTACTCGTCTTTAATTTCCTAATTGTTTGGCCATGTTATATAAGCTTGAATTGAAGGTTGTGCAAATTTGATGTTCATGGGTTATGAACCTAACCTTATCTTCTCATTAGAAATGGCATATTGGCAAATTGTAAAATGGGAATGGCCACAACAAACACCTTCAAATGATGCCAATATCCTCAAATTTTCATAGTAAATAATTTGCTTAAAAACATTTATCATTGTAGACAATTTTTTGCCCTCATCTTTCACATAACAAATAATATTGTTAATCAACTTATATTCTTCAAACAAAACTTGCAATTAATTAACAAGATTAATTTTAATAATGTTTTTTCGTCAAATAGACCAATTGCGATATGTTTTTATTCCCAACCCAATGTTAAAAAAATAATCACAATGGCAAAAGTATCAAGTGCACCTTTGTTCATCCAAAGGTCAAATGTTGGTGTGATGAAAACTACGATATTGACATAAGCCAAAACAAACTTTTCAAATGTGCATATCATCGTATAAGGTAATACTTCTTCAATTAGGGTTCTACATGATGGAAACATTAATCATGGGTCCCTTTGTAAGTCAAATCACTTCATCCATATGTTTCAACTATGTTTAAAGGGAGTAACCCCTTCATAACAACTAACACAAGATCATCAATGAAAACATTTTGTTCATTTGATTTTCATATGTTATCCTATTGAAAAATGCAGAAATGGATATTAGAATTACCACTTTTTGAACCTTGGAACTTTGTTTCTCATAAACATTTATAAATCAACAAAACATCATCATACATCACTAACATACATTTTTAAAATGTCAAAATGTTTAGTTTCACAATGTTGTTTCATGGCTGAAATTCCATTTTTAGTTCTATAAGAAATTAATATTTTCCTACAAGTTTTTGATCCCAAAACATGAACACCCAAAGCAATTGAACGACACAAAATACAACAAAAAATTTGTTTCGTTTCAAATGACAAAAGTTCATCAACATTTGATTTGAAAAAAACCCAAGGAACAAATTGTTAATATGTAGAAATCTTTAGACTAGTTAGTTCCATAGGCCTCTTCATAACTAATAGTTACTAATGGTAGACTTATTGTCCCTTACCCAAGGGGTGAAGCTTGTGGGATTAGGTCGTTTGGGTTAATGAGTGGTTAGAGGTAATCCACCCAACCATTTCTATGAAGGGATTAAGATAAGGGCCCCATTTTCTAGGGGTCAATGTGGGCCTTGTGTGGTATGTGGAGAAGAGGGACTAAAAGAAGTAGGAAAGGATTGGGAAAGCCATTCGAAGTTTTTGGAGTCAGGACATTGGGAATGTAAGACTCTCATATAGAAAAAAAAGATGAATAAATAAATACGTATGTACTTTGTGTGTGATTTTAATGGAAAATGGTTAAAGAACTCGAGCTTTTGTGGTGTATTGTTATTATATTAAGGGTAGAAAGTAAAGTAGTTAGTAATGTAAGATGCTCCTTTGAAATAATATTTTTGCATTTCTTTTAGAATAGAAAATAATGAGGCTTCCCATTCAGTAGCCTTTGGAGCATTGCGCTATTGGCTACCATAAAAAGGTAGTAGCCAATCCTTAATGGTCAAAAGTAAGGGGGGAAGACCAACAAATAATCGCTTGTAGATTGAAAGGTATAGTGGTAGGTGGTAAGCATGAACTACAAGGGAAGGTAGCTAATTATAAATAGTAGAGAGTAGAAGAAGGATTTCATGAAGTGCTATAGGTGGGAAGCAGGGCCATAAGACTTGCAGGTGTAAGAAAGAAGGGACAATAGTGGTAGAAGGTCGACAAATCCCTAGACAACATCTAGGGGTGTTGAAAGTACTGTAAAAATAGGGAGAATAATTATTATCAAGTTTTGACCATTTTTCATATTTCCACTTTCTACTTTCTCCCCTTTACCCCCTAATTTATACTACTTATAAGAAGGTAGGTATAGTCATAGGTGACAGACCCTTAGCTACTTCATTCCTTTTTGTATGACTTCTTATTTAATAATTGAGTATTTGTAATAATGTATGTTAGCAAGGGTAGTTTTTTTGTGGAGTAATAAGGTGTTGACCTTGTCCCCTAGTCTTACCCCCTAGAAAATAATAATGAACGAGGGGTGTAATTTCACCCCTTAACACAAATTTTTAGTCCCACAGAGCACAAAATTTTGGTTGTTGTTGTAATGTAACGAATTGTTGATGAAACTCAAAAGCAAATTTGGTTGTATTAAATTTACTAGTTGATGAAGAACCAAAAATAATGGTTATGGATGAAGGTGCATCACCATTTGGAAAGGAAAATTATTTTAGGTTGTTGGGGTTTTGTTCACCATTTCAAACTACAAGGAAAAAATGTATTCGAAATGAAAGCACATTAAGGTGGCCAAGTTTTGGCATATTAAAGTCCTTTTTCAAAATCCTTTTCTCATGTAATTGAAAACTGATTTAAAATATGAATATTTAGATTATATTGAAGTAATATATTTTTTCCATTTCTAATTTCAAGTCATGATGATATAAGACATAAAAAATATCACAAAAGAAAATTTTCAAATTTTTTTATAAAAAATGCTTTAAAAGACTTTTTGAATAATTATAATTTTTTGGATTTTGAAAAGTCCATAATATAATATATTAAAATCACATTCCATTCATTCAATGGATTTTTATTTTTTAAAACATAATTCATGTAATATTCCAAAGTTTCAAACACATAAGACTAACACATTGTAAAATAAAAGTCCATATGCATAAGTTTTGGAAGGCATGATAGAATTTGTCACCAAGATTCAAAAGTCCATTACTCATTAAATATTTAGCATTTTGATGTGTTTTTTTGCATTCTTAAATTGCCAATTCTATTAGAATTAGATATGTGAATCCTTTTTTTTGGTATTTCAATGAAAATATTAACATTTTATATTTAAGTTTTGAAAAAATGCAAAAAAAACTACAAGTGTGACAGCTAAAAAGGGATTATGAACTGTACTTTCACCTTTTAGATTTTTTTCTTCACATTCCTTTTTAAAAAAACCAATTCTCCACATGCACACAAATGTTGGAAACCTTAGCTATTTGCCCATCTATAAGTGCTAGAAAACTTCATCTTGCTGTTGGACACACACACACTTTAATAAAAAAACCTTAGTTGTTCACTAACCTACACCTGTTGGAAACCCAATGTTGTTGTTGTTAGTTATAAACACCACTTTAGTTTAAAACTTTAATTATTGACCAACCTGCAGGTGCATTCACGGTAAAAGGAGCCAAAAACGTTAGGGACTCAATGTTTTATAATGATTGGGTTTAATCATATTTTACACCATTCACTTTGAAATATATCATAGTAATGACATTCGTCATTTTGCACTTTAAAATTCGCGAATTTATGTGGTAAAGCACCTTGTCAAAACATTCGGCATACATTCGTGAAACATTTGCCAACATGGACATTGCGCGTGACGACAGCCTGTGCTGAATGGTAACGATTATTGCCAGACCATTACCACTCAGAATTAGGCTGTCGCCAATACCTACCAGCCGCGCCGCCAGTGCAGTACGGTGCGCCTAGGCCGCCAAGCTTGACTGAGTCTGTACAGTAGCCTGACGTCTTGCATGCCAATGCTTCGTTCTAGTTTGATCTAGCTTGAAGTTGCTAACTTCCAAGTTCCATATGTCTCTATGCAGCAGCATAGTTGAAGATCTGAGGATAAGGATAAGGAATCTGACAATCGCCATGGTCAAAGAAAAGGGACCAGAGCATGCCCACGTTGTCTAGCAGGAGGAACCCAAGACCCCTGGGGAAAGCACTAAGGTCAAATGCAAGTACTGTGAACTTGTCTTCACCGCCACAACAACCAGGATTCGTGCACATCTTCTAGGGTGGACTGGATCTGGTG
>Ga0116230_10001489_pt1 | contig 22399 bp, 19 predicted proteins | sample S1TSphfallax_3_FD_88678 | JGI IMG/M metagenome (GOLD analysis project Ga0116230, IMG submission 88678) | Host-associated microbial communities from peat moss isolated from Minnesota, USA - S1T2_Fd - Sphagnum fallax MG | ecosystem: Host-associated > Plants > Peat moss > Unclassified | place... | reverse complement strand
TAGTAAAAAAGACCCAAAAAAAACAAACAATGAACCTTCAACAGTAAAAAGTAATTTACAAAAGTTACAAAGAATAAAAAAAGTAATAAACAGTGAACCTTCAATAGCAAAAAGTAATTTACACAAGTTACAAGCAGTAAAAAAGTAACAAAAAGTAACAAAAAAATGAAAAAGGTCAACAAAAACAGCCTACCACTATAAGAAAACAACTTGCCACTTTTGTGGTCAAACAGCCTCCAGCTTGCGTCCTTATGAGCATAATGGTCAAATCATATGTATAGGCTATGTATAATAATATTATGTGCCTTTAGTATTAAGGTTAACCCCATGCTAACTTAGGCTAACTTAAACTAATCTAGGTTAAAATAACCATAACTAAACTAACCTAGGTTAAAATAACCATAACTAAACTAACCTAGGTTAAATAAACATAACCATAACTAAACTAACCTAGGTTAAATAAACAAAAAAGTTAAACTAACCATGGCTCAATTAAATTAGGCTAAAATTAACCATGCCTAATTTTATTAGGCTAAAATATTTATGGCTAAATTAAATTACGCTAAAACTAACCATGGCTAAATTAATTAGGCTAAACTAATTATGGTAAATTAAATATGGTTAAATTAAGCTAGGCCAAAATAATTATGGCTAAATTAAATTAGGCTAAATTATTTGTGACTAAAATTAATTAAACTATATTAATTATGGCTAAAATTAATTAAGCCAAATTAATTATGGTTAAATTAAATTAGGCTAACTTTTTCTGGCTAAAAAATTTAGAATATATTAATTATGGCTAAATTAAATTAAGCTAAATTAAATTAACATGAAATAAATATGGCTAAATTAAATTAGGCCAAACCAATTATGGCTAAATTAAATTAGGTTAAACTATTCATGGCTAAATTAAATTAAGCTAAAACTAACAATGGTTAAATTAAGTTAGGCTAAATTAAACCATGGTTTAAATATATATTGCAAGTTTTTAAATTGTATTTGTCAAATATATTTAAATATTTTTTTTGGCAAGTAAAATTATTTTATTTTATTTTATTTGGAATATTTTTCAGAAAATGTAAATTTGATTAAACAAAAAATTATTTAGAATCAATCATTATGATAATATTGAGATTTATTATAAATGTTCATAATTATCAATTAAATGATTATTATAATTATAATGATAATCAATTTTATATATATAATCAATAGGTGTTATATATTTAAATTCTATTATTTATGTTTAAATATTAATGTAAATGGGCTACACGAATTAACCTACAAGTACCTAAACATCTTAAGCTAATTAGTAAATTATCTTTGAAGTGCAAAAAACAAGGAGTAATGAAAAATTAACAAGAAGAAAAACATGAAAAATAAGAAAAATAAGTTTTTTTCCAAGTTACAAAACATGTTTTTTTTTTTTTTTCTTTGGACCCCTCTTACTTTTAAACCTCAAACTTTCTTATTTCTTATTCATTTTAAATGATTTAAAGTGCTATAGAAGCGTTAATTGAAGTTCTACAAATCATATTGTACTTTAATAGAAAAAAACCAACATAAAAAGAACTTTTTGGGTGTTTAAGAATTAGCCTTTGTAGTGTTCTATGGTCTTTTTTGAATTTCTGACCCCATTTACTTTGGGGGACTATAACTTTCTCATTTTTAATCCATTTTTGACCATTCTTATTGTGTTAGATGCGCCAAAAGGAGGGTTTCAAGTTTTGTTTGGACACTAGAATCAACATAACCTTCCCCTTACTGCTATAATCTAATACATTAGTTGCATCTAATGTGCAACTAAGTTGGTTCATGAGGTTTGCAATGGAATTTTTTATCCCATATCCTTTGGCTTCCAATTCTACTTGGTTTAGTATATAAGTAGGAGCAATAACTTTGTAACAATGAAAAACCAAATGCCATTGGGGATGAGGGAATTGAAAAAGCTTGACCTTTATGAAATGGTTAATCTTAAAAATAAATTTGGATTATTCTAATCTTACTTATATAGCCTAAACCTAGTTATGTTCAACCTACTTACATACCTAAATAAGTCTATTTACCTAATAGGGTTTAATAATAACCTACCTACCTAAGTAACACGTGTCAACATCTTATTAGCCATAAATTGGACGATTTATATTTTATTAATTAATATTTTAAAATAGTTAAGCCTTAATTTCCACGTGTCACCATATGATTGGTGTTTTTTTTTAAAAATGAACACGTGTCAATTAATCAATGAACGTTCCATGATGTGCCACATGTCATCATCTTAGTGGCATAAATTTTAATGATTAAGATTAATCCAATGAATTTTTTTATTGAAAACATAAAAAATTAATTAATGACACGTGTCCACAAGCTAGTAGTTAAATTTTTAAACATGTGTCATATTTTTATTAATTGCATTGTAGTTGCAAGGAGAATTGCACATAGGTGCAACTACATTTGGATTGGTATGTATGGATGAACATGTATATTAGCATTGTATATACATGTTGCATACGTAATGTCGCATGCAACTGAATGTCATGTGCAACTTGTCTTATGCAACTACACAAATTTGCAGTTACATGTGTCACATGCAATTGAATTTTAGTTGCAAACGACAGTTGCAAAACCCAAAATTTCTAGTAGTGAAAAATGAATAAACATTGAAGTTCCAAAAAATTATGAATCATGTATCATTACTTGATTTGTTGTAAATTAACATTTGATTAACAAATAAATAATAAATTACATATATTGAACTTACATTATTACAAACTCATATTTCAAAAAAAATTTAAATTTTATTTTGAAACTTAATTTTTATATTTATTTGCACAAAAAAAAATTGCATCGTACATAAGCATTCATTTTCAAAAATAAAATTTACATGTGGTTTAATGTTTAATGATTTTTTATTACAATTTAAAGAAAATTTTGAAATATCATATCTGTAAAGATTAATAAACATTAAACTTCCACAAAAAAAATTATCATTATTTGACGAACCTTTTTTGAGTTTAAACATTGACCTTGATGATGATAGTGTTAGGAAATATTTAAATCAATTGAAATTTTGATATATAAAATGTTTTATGACATTTTAACATCCATATGTTACATAATTATAACATGGTTACAATTAATTGTACATGGATTCAATGTTGATATTCTAGATGATAGCTGCCACTTGTTATCATTAATGGCAATCCATTAATTGGTCATTTGCATTCATTCGTTATCTCCTTTATGTAATCCATTTTTTGTTTCATCCAACCCCTAACACATTTTATCATCCATTTGTTAATTGATGGTGTCACTAACGATAGTTGAATACTAGACTAGTGAAGTTAGCACACATGCAAAGTCAGGACATGCTTCTTACTATCCACCAAAAATGCAAGCTATCCAATTGAAGATATTTTTTTGATGTTAGGAATATTCAACGATTTGACTATTTACCAATTATGTAGACAATTGACTTAAATGGGAATCACCAATATATATTTTTTAAATTTAAAAATCCTAATTGCAACGTAGTTGCAAACAACGTGCAATCGAAAACATTTTGGTTAAAAAAGGGTTGTTTTCTACTAGTGTCTCATTTCTTTTTAACAAACAATAATGTTAGTTGTGAAAAAATGAAGTAGGTTGTATGACAATGTATTTCTATACATTGACAGTGGACACCTCTTGAAGGTTAATTGACTCACACATAGTTTGATCGAAATTGATCAAAAGGTCTGTAAGGCCATACAACTCCTCAAGAGTTGTCAACCCATAATTTTAAAAACCCATTAAAAGATTTCCCTAAACCTTAAATCGCTATGGAACTATCTTATTTTTATATAAACAAAAATGTTGTAAAAAAACCAAAAAGGTTGCATGGTGATGTGTTTTTTTACATTAAAGGTGGACACCTTTTGAAGGTCAATTGACTTGCATAGACCTTGATCAGGATTGATGATAAGGTCTATAAGGCCATACAACTCCTCAAGAGGTGTCAATCCACAATTTTAAGAAACATAAAAAGATTACTCCAAAAGGAAAATCATTATGAATTTTTTTTTAAAAAAAATAAACAATAATGTTAGATGTGAAAAAACCAAAAAACTTATACGACAATGTATTTTTTTACATTGAGGGTGGACACCTTTGAATTATATAAAATATCAAAACAATTATAATGTATTATAGTATTGATTGATAATTATAACCAAATTATAACTTATCCTTACAAATATTTATAGCAAATTAACCATGGCTAAACTAAAAATGGTTAAACTAACCATGAGTAAATAAATATAGCTAGATTAACCACTACTGAAGTTAATATGGCTGAATTAACTAATGGATAAATATTTTTATGGCAAAAATAATTATGCAAAAATGACTTATGGCTAAAATCAAAATGGTTAAAATATTTATTACAAAATTAAACATGGCTAAATTACAATTTGTTAAACTAACCATGAATAAATCAATTTGGCTAAACTAATTAATAATAAACTTAATATGGCTAAATTAAACAATAAATAAATATTTATGACAAAAAAATTATGTAAATATTAATTATGACTAAATTAAACATGAATGAAATAATTATGGGAAAATTAAACATGGCTAGAGTAGAAATGGTTAAACTAACGATGAATAAATAAATTTGGTTAAATTAATCACTAATAAAATTAATATGGTTAAACTAATCAAGTGGTAAATATTTCATGGAAAAACCAATTATGGTTAAAATAAATGTCAATGAAATGGCTTATTCAAAATGACTAAAATATTTATGGCAAATTTAAACATGGCTAAACTAAAAATGGTTAAACTAACCATGAATAAATAAGTTTGACTAAACTAATCACTATTAATATTAATATGGCTAAATTGACTAATGAATAAATATGGTTAAAATCAAAATGATTAAAATAATTATGGAAAAACTAAGCATGGCTAAACTAACTAAGAGTAAATAATTGACTAAACTAACCATTAATAAAATTAATATGGTTAAACTAAACTAATGAATATACATTTTATGGCAAAACTAACCATGGTTAAACTATTAACCATGAGTAAATTGATTTTGGGTAAAATAAACATGAGCAAAATAATTATAGCTAAAAAAAAGTTTTTAAAATAATTATAGCAAAATTAACCATGGTTAAATTCATTATGGCAAAACCAACAATGGCCCAACTAGTAATGGTTAAGTTAATTATGTTAAGCTAATTATCATGGTTTAACTTACTAAGGCTAAAATAATTAATGTTCAATTGATCATGGTTAAATTATTTATGGTTGAACTAAACATGGTTAAAACATATATAACTAAACAAACTATGGTTAATTGAACATGATTAAATTAACCATGGTTAAATTTTATTATGGTTAGTTTTAATTAGTTTTATCATAAGTAATTGAACCAATATAGTCAATTTAACCATATTAGATAAACCATATATATAATTAATTTGGTCATGATTCATTTAGCTATGATTAGCTAATTTTTACATTTTTCAATTTTAAACAAAATTGGTCAAATATAGTCAAAATGTTAAATGTAGTCCCAAGATACCCAATTAGTATTATAATTTGTAACTGGCCCTTTTGACTAGGCCATTAACCACTTTGACTAAACCTACTTAATTAACCCTATTGATTGAGTATAATAGGTATCCTTATTGAATAGGGCACTTGCCAATTTGATTAAATTGGGTGGTCTTATTGATTAAACCACTAACCAATTTGACTAAGTGATATTTTTAAATCCAATTTGACTAGGTGTCTAATTTGACTCATTGTCAAATCGGTCATTTTAATCAAATTGATTAATCCAAATATACCCATTGCCATTCAAACCTTTGGCCTCTAGTAAAAAATATGTCCTCTAATAGAAAAATTCATTTAATCAACTTGGTTAATTTGAAAAAATAGGAATTTTAATAGTGTTCAAAGTTAATGACATACTTAGTTTCAAAAACTTGAGCACTGATGTTTCTTAAAATTTCTTCCAAAGTTGTTTCTAGTGTTATTGTTTGTGATGTCAACTGAATAGGTTGTTTACTTGTAATTGGTTGACTTAATGGGTTTGATAGACCATCCCAATTTGAATGAAATGGTCCATTTAAATCAACAGATGCTTGTGACATTGAATCACTTCCCTGTAATTCCCTAATGGTATGAACAAAAAAATCATGCAATTGTTCCTATGCTTACTAGTCAATTGTTGCTTTTACTTTCATTAGTTATTATTCTTTAAGAACCTATTGCTATGGTGCTTGGTTACATGTTGTGGTAACCGCAACTACATTGATTGGGACATTATCAAGTTTAGGGTTTTTTGTCAATACAATAGTAATAGTGTTTGGTTTAGTCCAGAACATATTTTGAACTTTTGCCTTTTTAAGACAATGAAGAGCACGATGTCTAGAACTAGAACAAAAATACAATGATATCTTAATGGCATTTTGGCTAGTTTAACAAGTTGTGTAGTCACTTCAACTATCGATTTAATAACTTTAGTGGGTACAATGGAAATTACTAGTTCTTCCTTCTTTTTGTTATGATAGGTTTCTATTACATAGTTTGAACATGTTAAATTGCCTATACGTTATATAGGTGACAATGGGCTATGTAATTGGTTTGGACTACAATTGAGTTATCAAAGCATTCTAGTTTGTTATAACCAATCCACTTTCCTCACAAATTACTATAGTTTCCTTATGCTTAATTAGGGTATCTCTTGTCATACATGTTGTTGCCAATATAAGGTATGGTTGTAAACCTATTCTAAATATGGTAGTAAGAAAATTCATAACAAATATTCATAGTAAACTTTTACCCATTTGCCAACTTGTTGGAAATTCTTTAATTGCATATAGACTTATTTGTCATTCTTCACAACTTGAAAATGTTTATAGAATGTTTGTTCCAATTCATCAAATGTGCATGTAAGATGATCTTGTAAAAAGTTCTCACCCCATTTTGAAAATGTTGTCTTGTAAAGTAAAACCAAATAAGTTGATGATATATGCCTCCACAATTTCACCATTGGCTCTATTCGTTTTTTTGAAAACTCTAATGTGAACATCAGGATCAATATCCTTCACATATGTGGGATATTGGAGCTTTCGGTATGGCAAGTTACTAGTTGGTTTAGATTGAACTGGAATAGATTGGTACCATGGTGGTATAAATATTTTTGGATCAGGTGTTTGCCATCCATAAAATCCAACATGCGGATTCAATTACGATCCTTTAGGTGGGTCCCAATAAAGTGATATTCCTCATGGCAATCCTCCAATAAGCAAACCTCCAAGCAATTATCCACCAAGTTGTGGATATGAATAAACCCTTATGGGGTGTTGGATAGGAACACCATTACCATAAACTAGTAGCCCAGTGGTAATAGGTATATTGATAAATAAAGTTGTTGTTGCTTATGGAATAGGTACACCTCTTGTGATAAAAACTGGTTATTTTAGTCTAAAATCTGGAATTCTAACAAGATACTAGTTTTGCACCAATTATTCAACAAGTGGCACTTGTGTTAATCGAATAACATTGGCTACATACCCTTTCCTTCTTCCAAAAATTAATGGATAAGGTCTTTTGATTCCTAGATAGTACATTGAATACATGTTAAGATCCATAGGTATAAAGGATGGAATTGTATTGTACCACGTTGGGTATGGTATAACTTTAGGGTGCCCTACTATTAGTGGTGTAACAAATTATGGCCAACCTATATGTTGATTAACCGATATTGGATTGGTAACCAAACTCGATTATATATGGGTTTGTTGTGTAAGTACACCAACATGGGTTGTTGGTGTGCTCGATACCACAAGTTGTAAAGAAGTTAAGGGTTCTTATTTCATTAATCTTTTCAATTTATCATCCACGAAAGGACAATTCTTGAACTCATGTCCAAGCTGTTGACAATATGCATAAGTTAATGTAGTTTCAATAGTAGGTTGGGTGGTTGTAATTGGTATATTTCATTGAACCAATGGTCGTTCAATGGTTCCCATGATAGGTACATTGGACCAAACAATTTGATGAAGTGGTTACGTTTATTGAACAACAACAGGGGCCACTATTACTTCCACCAATTCAGCATGTTGTTGAAAATTTGATCGGTGTGAAGGTTTTTGCTCCAAGTTGCACAAGTATTCCAACTGGGTTAAAAATTGATTACAATCTTGTTTCAAATTTGTTACAATTGGATTCAAAACAAGAATTGGTTAAAATGTATAATACCCAACAATCGATGTTAATAAAAAGGGTGCTACTGTTTTAGGAATATAATAACTGAGTGTCATAGATTACCATTTGTGTCATGTAGAGGTTATTTCATTAACATGTCAAATAGGTTCAATATTTTGGTCATTCGATTGTGCATTTGAATTCCATTGTTGGGATGAATATTAAGGTGTCAAAAATCGACCAGTTGAAGGTACTTGTTCCCTTCTTTCTTCCTGCTTTGCAGGTATTTAATGAGAAGGTGCTTATGTTGTATAGGTTGTTAAAGTTCATTATTAAGAACTTCAAATAGTTGTACTCCCTCAGGTTGAAAACATGTTTATTCTTGTAGTTGAACCGCCTCATGAATAAATTGTTGTGGTGCTTCTAATTTTAATTGCCTTCTAAAGCCTTTTGTGACTATTCTTGACATCTTTCACCAATTTAAAATTTATTTTGGTCAACATGTTGCTACAAAAAATCAAAACTCAACATGTAAATCTAAAGAAAATTGTGATTATTACTTATAAAGAAAAACAAAAAATATGGACATAGAAAACCTAAAAAAACTTCTAAAGCTTATTATAGATCCAAAGCTAAAATATTAAAACAAAATGATTATAAAAACGAAAAAACATAAGCATTTTTTAAATTTATTTTTGCTTACATTTTTGTTCCATTGCATGGTCGCCAAATGTTATGGGTGTTTTGTGCCTTATTTAGTTTATCTTTCCTCTTTCAAATTTATGATTTTGGTTTATTAAATTTCATCAACATGTTGCTCAATATTTAACATTAGAAAACCACCATAAGCTTTTTAGTTTCTTGGTTTTACATCAAGAAGAAAGATTTCAAGCATTACATTTTTCCTAACATAAAGGAAAAATGTTCAAAAAATCACAAGCAATCTTGATTTTAAAGTCCAAAACTTTTCCAAAAGTTACACATAAAATTAATGGAAAGGAATTCAAATCCTCTCTATGTCCAAAACCTTTTAATTATACCAATTCATAATGTTGTTATAACTTAAACAATCACTAGCCATTACAATTCAAAAATTATAACAAGTTATTGGTCATAAGTTCAAATTCTCCTATTATGTTAACTAATCGGTTATTGTAATAGTCCAATTATTAGTTCTTGTTACAAACCATTTATCTTTTGAACATGTTAATAAGAAAAATAAAGTATCCTCAATCAAAAATGCCTTATTGGTTACTGATTAAGTAAACTAGTTATTATATACATTGAAAATTTGGGTTAACAACCAAAATGACCAATCTTGCTTTTGGAGATTAATGAACACATGTTCATGCTATATATTGTAAGAACACATTCAAGTAAGCTACACTTGGTTATCCAAGGTTAACATGTGAAATTAGACATAATGCATTCCATATTATATTATACCTTGCACACATATGCCACACATGCAATTAGGATGAATGGGTTGTGGTTTCGTTCCATCTATTGGCATGCTACATGTTAGTGGATACACATAAACAATATAAATAAGTTTATTATCTTAAAACTCCCCTAAAACATTGTGTGCAATCAATGGTGAACACATCCATTCACCTTCCACCAAAATATTCATGAAGGAAACATTGCCACTATTGGCTTATACTTGTGTCTATGTATGGTGGAATGGCACAAGTCCAATTCCACTTAAACAATGGTCAACAAGTCAACATTGTCATAATTGCCTTCTATTTGTGTTGATGTATGGTGGAATGGCACAAATCCCATTCCATTTAGGTAGGTAAAAGGTGGCATTGTCACATTCCTTTCCACTACAATCATTGTACAATGGAATGGCATGAGTCCCATTCCACTTAGGCAATAAAAAAAGTGCAATTGTCATGTTCCCTTTCATTATAGTCAATGTATGGTCCAATGGCACAAGTTCCATTCCACTAAAATTGGATTTGAGTGGAAGTATGTAATGGCAGGATGTGGTTTTGTGGTAGTGGTGCATGCCAACCTTCACGATGGTGGCCAACTCCTTTTTCATTCCATTAAATACCATGAATAATGAACCACTTGGAATGAGCACCACCCTAACCCTCCCACTTAGGCATGCATTCAATCAGCACCAAGCTTAGTACCTACCACATGTGAAGCTTCCATGAATCTTATCATTCTCCTAGCACTCAATACATATATTTATGCCTTTATGTGGAACATTTGGTCCTAGATTTTAAATAGCTTATGATTTAGGTCATGCTTATACTACCCTACTTCCAATATTCTAATTGAAACAAGATGTTCAATCTTTTGACCCCAAATGTTTTTGATGGGTCGAAATTGGCAGGTCTACCTCCATGTTCAAGCCAAGTTGCCCTTGCCATTGCTATTGTGTAAAATGCCATCAAGTGATATTTTGTTGGTGGACTCCCTTGCATTTGTTCACCATCAAATGCAATTGCATTATGGCAAAAAGGGTGATCCATTGGCAATCACCTTCTATGTTGCGAACAAATAAATGTTTTTGTGAAATGCACATGACCTTCTAGACATTGTGTTTACACCACAACATGTGCACCCCTGATAGCGCTTTGTGACTAACTTAATTATTATGCCATACGTTGGTAGGTCATGAATGGTCCACATTACTATAACTATCATATTGAATTGCCCCATGCCATTGAATTGAATAGCATCTCGCGCACTAACCCCACCATCCCACAACATCTTCAATTCTTCCACTAATGGTTCAATTAATATGTCAAATTGTTACTTGTGATAGTGGTTGGTCTAGGTACGATTAAATATAACACCATGAAGTGTCTTTTAATTGTTAACCAAAGTGAGATGTTATAGTTCACTAATACCATTGGCCATAAAGACCATGTTGACCGTATTTCTTCAAACATATTTAACCCATCAGTGAACAACCCCAATCACACATTTTTTGGCTCATTCCCAAATGATGGCCATTTTAAATCTATGAGTTCCCATTGCTTGGAGTTCATTACATGATGCACCAACCCGTTTCGACTCCAATTGTTTGCATGCCAAATCATTAACTCCACTTGTGCTTGAGTGTTATACATGGGTTCCAACCGAAATGTGAGGGGAAAATGTCTTAACACCTTCTGAGGCACATTTGACCTCCCCACTTGCTTGTACATGAACTCCCCACATTTTGGGCATTGATCTACATTAGCATGAACACCTCATAATAACATATAACCATTCACACAAGCATCAATGACCTTGTAAGGTAGTCCAAGTTTCTTAAATGTGCTTAAAGCTTCGTATTCTAACATTGGCAATGCATTTGGTTAGGGTAAGATGTTTTTTTCAAAAGTGCTAATAATTTTGTTATGAATGTGTTCGATACACCATGAGTCCAACAACAATTCAATATTAAGATAATTACAAACAAACTAAATAGTGTGGAGCCTTCGAATAGTGGAACCCTCACAACATCTTCAAAGCCTTCATGTCTAAAGTTCATGTTTGCATTTGACCCATCATTGTTAACCATTATTACTATGTTTTTTTTTAATTCTTGGGGTTTTACCACATCCCTACCCCTACCATCTACTTCCTCCCTTCCATTGGGAAAACCGTGGTGATTAGAACCTTCAAGTTGCCTTCGTATTCCATGTGCTCAACTTCCACCCCATGGTCATTAATTGACCCCATTTCATTAAGCGGATCAAATGGCATAATTCATTGAATAATGGTTTCATGGGGTTTTTCTATTGTTTGCACATGGGCGTGGCTCAACCATTAGTTGATTTTATGGGTGGTGCGTTTGTTTTAAAACATGGTTCACAATTGCAAATGCATCATTCATGAATCCCACCATGTCCATGTCTACATCCATTTGTTGAAGTGGGGTTCGAAGGTCTACATAACAAAATGTCCCTTGGTTCATGTGTGCTACCCATTCTTTGTTAGACAAATCATATGGATCACCTTACATGATGTACCCCCAAACTCCTTAAAGGTCCCATAATGAAACAATGGAAAAAGAAGAAAATTGGGGCATGTTCTTTAACTCGTTGCAATTCGAGAATGATTTGAAGAGTCAAAACCCATTGAATTGACCATTGGACAAGTTCCTTGTACCATTGGAAAACTCTTAAGACTTGGATGTCTAAAATGGACTCACATGGTCCATTTGAATACTTACAACACAAGTTATGGCCAAAAGAAGGGTCGGGAGTCAAAGTGTCAATTTTACTTCTGACCATTAAACGTCAAGAATCGCTCTGAATTATGTGCGTGTAGGTGGCGGGTCACATATTGTTGGAAAGTTTTTGATTAAAGATACAACTTTGCTTTCGACCTCATTTCAATCGAAGGTTTGCATAAGAAGTTATGGGCTTACAAAGTGGCGGGAATCCCAATTTTGGGAATTTCAGGATTCCCAACTTGGGAGTCCCGGGAAAAATGACATTTGGATGTAACCCGCATGGATAATCATAAATAATACTATAAGGGGGAAAATGGTGTCTTCCCTTAAGTCATGGTCATGGTGAGTCTTATGAGTCCATGTATGCCCATGATTTGTCCATGCACCAAAAATGTTCCAACTATGCACTAATCAACTTGTTGTTTGATTTGTGCAAGTCCATATGAATAATTAACTTGCTTATCACTCGTTGTAATCCTCATCTTGAAGCTCTAGCACACCCCTCTTAACCATGAAATGTTGTGAACTAGGGTCATACCCCAATTCTATTTTATTCTATTATTTTCACTTTTAGACTTGCATTTGAATTTTTCGAGTTAAGGGGTGTGTCACATGGTATTAGAGCTTCGGTGGAGTTCAATTCACCAATTGGGGAATTCCCATGGCACCAAAAAGGATCCGTAAGCCAATACATGACACCATAGTGGAAGAACCCACCCATGACTTAAATGTTCCATCTAAGACCATTAGGGAGGAGGAACAAAAGGATTATGAAAAACAAGAAAACCATGATGATCATGAAAATGAAAATGAACAACTAGCCATAATTTTTTTCACTCAAAAACAATTAGAAGTTTTGTTTAAAATGAATAGGTCCAAGGAGGTTGGGTGCGTGTTAGAAAATCAAAGTTACATGAAAATGCAATAGCCATTTGGGATGAGCCAATGAAAAAGGTTCAACCTTAAAGGTTAAATAAAATAAAATAAGACTTTATTTGTGATTTAGGTTTAGGCTTAATCTAATGCTTAGGTTTAGCCCTAGCTTAAGCTAAGTGGCTATTTATGTCTAAACATATATTAAATGCCTAGATTTAGTTTTAACCTAAATTTAAACTAGGGGGGCATGTTTAGACCTAACCTTTGCCTAGGTAATTAAATGGTTGTTTATGATTAGGCACCATGTGCATAGATAGGCTTAGGTTATGCCACATGTCATTTTATTTTTTTATTCATCCCAAACCCTATTAAATCACCATATGTGTCATCCCACCATTGGCCATCATAATTGTAATATTATTTACTTTTCGACTTAATTTTTACTATGGATAATCAATGGTGGAATGTTTTGGATGTGCCACATGTCACCACATCGTTGGTTAAACATTTAATTCACATAATTGAAATGTAGTCAAAATTGTAACCGAGTATTTTGTTGATGTCATATGTAGTTAATAGATGAAGTTCATTCATTAATCGAAGGAAGTTGATAATATCTCATGATTAGGTTGGTAAGATAGTTTGCAACTAAAATGGTTAATCATGGCTATTGATGTGGTGTTGACATGTGGCAAATTCTTTCAACTGGAATGTCATTGTTGACTTGTACTTGTTAATTTATTTGGTTTGTAGTCAAGAAAAACATTTTTTAGTTAAAAAAAAACTTTGCAATTGTTTTTATTACTTTCAATTACGTTTTATAGTTAAGATGTAGTTGAAAACATAATTGCAAAAGGGGGGGTTTTCTACTAGTGACTTCAAATGTTGTATGTGATCCTAAATCTCAACTTATGTACCTATTCTTTTGTAATATGTGGCCTTTCCTTGCAACTTGGATATTGAATTTGTTAATGTTAGATTTTGTCTTAGTTTTCAACAAACTCATTAATTGAACATGACATGGGCTTTGATAGAACTATCCTTTTGGTGCCCATGATTTGAATCAACTTCGATAACCATGAATGTGAGTGCCATGATTTAATGTTATAGTTGGGAAAAAAAAAAACCTACATTTGTTGTATATATGATATAGAAGTTATATTGTATTAAGGCATCATACCTTTGTAGATATGATTTTTTAGCACAAAAACATATAAGTGTTTTGACTTCAATCCACATATTTAGAACCAAGCACCTAAATCAATTGTATAAATTTCAGCAAAATTTTGTATTGTTACATTAATCTATTAATGCCTATTATCCAATTGATTTTATGTGCTAGGAGTAGGATTTTAAAATCAAGTAGATTTTACATTATGACAAGGAAAAATGGGTTCACAAAGGGGGTGGCATACAATGAGGCATTGGGGGAGACAATTGAGTTGGAAAACTCAATTGGGCAAGCTGAAATGGAATTATTGGACTTAGAATTGGAGTTGATTGAAATTTCTACATAGTTGCAAGAAATGTAGATGGGTGGTGGGATGTCATTATGGCCTAAACCTATCCTACATACATTGATACTATGGCACATAATCATGCTATGTAGTTGTAATTACAAGTCCATCCTTGAGATGGTGGCCTACACCTCAAGATGGTTAATGATGCAAATGTGCAACCTTAAAAGCTTGATCTAGATTTCAAATGCAAGTTTCCAAAAAAAATGTTGGAATACTCATGATTATTTGCATTGAGCAAATCCATACAAAACTAATAAAAGGAGGTGACACCTTGGAAAACCACCTACAATGGAGAAAAAGCTCACCATTTCAACATAATCATGAATTGTAACAAACAAACTATGGGTATTGCAACAACGGTTTGAAACTAAAGAGGCCAATTGTGGATGTGGGAAGGGAGTAACATGCACACTAACATATAAAGAAGAGGAAGCTCCATTGGTGATATGCCCATGTTGGAAATGTCTTTAGCTTGTCACCATCATGCATGCATTTGTTGTGGGAAGTCATCTTGTCTAACATGTTGATTGCATGTTCCCTTAGTTTTGGATCAAAAATAAAATTGTCAACAACAAACCCTTGCTGCAATAAAGTGTTGTCCATGGAGGAAATTCTTGTAACAACCGTTTATTGTTGCATTCTTTCAAAGGGACATGGAGCTGGCAATGATGAGTGTCAAATTGGGTGATACAAGGGACATGGAGCTTGCAATGATGAGTGACAAATTGGGTGATATGATTCAATGGGATGGCGAGAGAAATCTCACAACATGATGACAGAAGGCACTACTACCCACACAACAAAAACATTAAAATAAAATAAAAACAAAAAGGTCTCAAGATCTCATTCAAGATTTCAAATATGGACAGGCAATGTGGCTGCACCAAAATCCATGCTTTTTTTCAATTGCCATAAGCCGCCTCCTCAAACACCATGGTGCATGGCCATGAAATGTTGACGGTACCATGTTCCTCCGTGTCGCATGGGTACAGGGGGATGACATTTTCGATGTATCATGTCCCTCGCCTTCATGCAAGTCTTGGAGACGCCAGAGGAGCTGACCGCCTGCCCGGATGTTTGCCCGGGATTCGTCCTCCTCGTTTCTTGCAGCTCTTGGCGATGGCACAAGCCTTTGTCTCAGGGTTTGTGGCTAGGGTTCGATCTTGAGTATGTGTACTTGCAGCACCGTCCGTCTCCAGAATTGCATGAATCTTATGTGATGCAGATATATGTGTTAAATTTCATGCTGAAAGCACCTGATCTTGATCCAGCTTTGTGATAAAAGAAACCTCGACAAGGTCAAGAATGTTCGCATGAATCTTTCAGCATTGGAGTTCGAGAGTTATATCATTTCCTTGTAGATTGAAAATGGATGCAAGCAATCGCTAAGAATGTGAGCATGAATCTTTCAGCATTGGAGTTCGAGAGCTATTTCATTTCCTTGTAGATTGAAAATGGATGCAAGTAATCGCTAATATTGAGTGTCGGAACTTTGAATTATTATTCAGGAATGAATGCGAATGGGGCGTTATTTGGTGAATATCTTCTAGGGCGTGGATGCGGGAGCTATCGATGGCTGTGATGTCGTATGATGCACTAAGAGCTCCAGGAGAATCTGTAAGAACAGCTTTAGCTTCAACTGCACCAGAACTGTCAAATTGTTCTCCCATCGGCAGGCATTTGTCTCCGATGCGACAATCAAGTCCTGCTACTAAGCTGGGCTCTATATTTTTGCAAAGCCGGTACGTGGACGACGGCGGGCGTCCATGCTCTGTGCTTACGAGGTTCGGGAACTGCAACGGAGCTGGAAAGCTGCCACAGTTTGGACATGGGGCGCCACTCAGGGTTTGTAGTCAGGCGGGGCGACGGCACCATAGACGTAAAGAAGAGATTGCGGGACGATCGTGGAACAGCAAGGCTCTTGCTTCAAAAGACAAAGGAGACGACAAGATGGAGATCACTATCGACGTAGAAGAAATCAAGCAGAAAGCAGGGGATGCGGCCGCTGCGGCCAAGAATGCTCTCCAAACCTCTCTTCATCACGCAGAGCAGGTCAGCATACGGTCTTTGTTCTAGGGTTGTAGTGCTTAAGTGGCAAAGATTAGACCCTTGGTGTCATAGAGATCACAATATGGTATATGGCGCAGCGGATTGTTTTCCGCGAATGTTCTCTTTCCATCATTTCAAGAAACTGGGATTGAGAAATCTTTACAGCGGCGATGGTGGATATCCGGTTTGGAAGAAACGCACGGTGCTTTTCCTCAGTGAACAAGAACAGAATAGCCTACCAAATGACGAGGACCCAAGTTTTGTTTCATGACAATTTGATGTGGTGGTCTGTGCAGGCGAGTAGGTCCTTTGTTCAAGATGCAGTACTGGCCTGGAAAGAGCTTAGTAGCAGCGTAGCAGTTCAGAATGACAAGCGAATTGTGATTGCTGTACGGCGCTCAACAGTTGAGTTTGCTGGTCATGCTCTCTTGTGGACAATTTTCTCAGTCATCTTGGCTCGACTTCTTCTGGTGCTTGCAAAGCGTTTCCAGTGGGGATGGGGCAAAGGTTTCAATTGGCCAAGGCTGTCCCGAGTGAGGGATCGGAGCTTAGGAGGAAAGGAGGTGGTTGTGAGCAAGGGCCTCAAGATGTGGGAGAGTGGACCAGTGGTGAAGAAACCAGCAAACAAAGAAACAAGAGGATTGGGTCCACTAGATAGTGTGATTGCCAACTCATGCTCTGAAAAAGAACTTCATCAACTCAGAAATAACAATGTGACACCAACCTTTAGCAAGGTGAAAGGAAGTGGACAATTGCCAGTTTGGTGGCTTGCTTCTGACCTCTCCCCTTGTATGCATCCCCAAGTGAGTATGCAAGCACAGAGGGATGCTCACATTCTTCTCCATGGTAGAGAGCTTACCCTTCACTGAAACATGTATGTCTTCATGATGCTGAAACCAGAGGAACAGTTTGGAATTTTGCAACTTGAATTTTGTAGTGGTGTTGGGTGATGTGGACATAGCATTATTACTTTAAATCTTTGGCAGAAGCAACACAGGAATTGTTGTTTGCTACAGCCTTGTACTATGTCTTTGCAACATATAGGAGAGCGTTATAACCATTGAAAGCATGGAGAGTGCAGGCCAGGATACTGACTGCATTTTGGAACTGCCTTGAATGTCTCTGGAGCATTTTTTTTTCAGATATGATGGAGAAAAGAATAAGTGGAATTGACTTCGCAGAAGAAGATATTTGCAAGGTATGCAAGCCTGATGTTCTTCCTTTTCACCTTGTAGTTTTCAGTTCTGTTGCAAAAGGTTCAAAATTAATATGTTACCTGTCTTAGTTGCAATATTGTGCATTTTAACCAACAGGGAAGTCTTTTGTCTAAAGTCATTATCCAACTTCCACTAAATGCTTGTGTGTAATTGTCCGTGAACGACTTGGCAGATGCGACAATTGTGCAGGGACTCAGGGGCAAGAGTTAACTTTGACACAGCAAATACTCGGGACTCATTTTATCGATCTGCCATTCAGGTCGTTTTGAATGCCTGCAGCAGGTTGACTCAAAGTTCAGAAAACTGTAATTTCCATGTTTCCCAAGTTTTTGTGAAAGATTGAAGCTGCATTCATGTTGCCCTACAAAGTTAAAACTCCAATGTAGGTTTAGCAATACAACCAATAAAATTTTTACAGTGTATTAGATTTGGGAGTTTGTTTTGTTCTTCAAACTGGGGTCATTTCGTGTTCCTTTGCATGCACAAACTTGGTTTGCACATGAAGATGTCTATTAAGGGGAGCTAGGAGGAGGGTTGCATTTCTGAGTAGACTGCTTCCTCATCTTGCTACCTCAGTTTTCATAATTCCTAGTCACTTGGGTTTCTAGCCTGATGTCAAGCTCTTTGACATGGATCTTTTCAACTGGTCATCTTGCTGCAGCATAGGATCTCTGTCCTTGGAATTTGGAAGTGAGGAGCCTACACACTTCATTGCAGGGTTGGCCAACAACATAGGGCTGGGTGCAGAGAGAGCAGCTACAATGGTGATAGCTGCTGTGGCAGCCCGTACACGTGCAGGCTTTCTACAGGCTTGGGTATGATTCTTTTAAGTATGCTTTTAAGTTTGGTGAAATATTGTGCAGGATAACCTGTATTGCAAAGAAATTGGATAATGATGTTGTAGATGGGCAAGAAAGAATTGATCCACCGGTAGCTGTATTTGAGTTATGGGAATATATTGGGCAAGCCCAACAGGTTCATTGGGACATGTTTTGAGAGGCAAAGTTAGTGGGTTTAGCAGGCAATCCTGTGTGAAATCTCAGCAATGGTTGCTACAGGCATTGCATATGCAAGGAAAACTGACAGAAGCAGATGAGGAGCTGCAGAAGCTAGTGCACATGCATGCTACATTCAGCCCGGATCCCAACTCTGTAAGTCTTTTACTCTTACAGCTGCATTTACCCCACTGGGAACTTTGCAAGTTGGGTGTTAATAGGGCTGCTGAGGATCACATGGCAAGGTTGTAGTTCCTGCTCTCACCATTCCAGAAATAAATTTGCCTGCTTCATTCAATATATGTATTTTTTCGTTGCCTCTTTCCTGGTGGCATTTATCTAGCATTGCACGTTTCTTGCATGGGACTAGTTTTGATCTGGTTGGGTAGTGAATTCTCAATAATGGAAGACTTGGAGTCTGAATGTGTTGCGAAGGACACTAAACTCTGGTTGTGGGATTGCAGGCAGAGATGGAGCTGGTTGCTAGAGGCTTATCATACCTAGGAGCTGAAGAACGAAAGGAGTTGCTGATAATGTATACAGCTGTAGGTGGCAGTCAAACTGTAAGTATTGCAAGAGAAGCCCTTGGTCTTCAGTCAACTATGGACAGAAGCTGATGATTCTGATGGTCAGACATAAACTGTCCTCTGTTGTAACATGGGATTATGTTGGTTTCCTCAGAGACCAATGTCCATATCAGGTCAGCAAATGCATTGGGGTAAAGTGGATCTGAAGTGTACAAGATAGAAAATTGGAAAATCTGATATGGATAATGTTCTGCACGTTTCGTCTCTGACTGTAATGAAATTTAGACTAGCTCAAATCATAGGGTATTTCAATGTCTTCCCTCACACAGATCACTGTCAGAAATTTCTTTTAGTAGGATATATTAGAGTTCATATATTGTAGGTGGACCTGGTCCCACCTCTCTTTATTGAAACATCACTTCATTTATGGGGCTTGTTACATTTCATGGCATCCAGAATTCTTGGTACAATCAGTTGTGTGTTTCCAGTGAGATCTCATTCTTGTGGAATTGATTTCAATTACAGAATTTTCTTCTCTTCCCTTCTCCTATGTGGTTGTGGGTTAGCATATTAGAGTGTTTTGGTTGCAACAACTTCTCTGATAGACCTCTTGTTTTCCAAAAATAAATACTCAGCAAAGAAGTGCTGAACATCAGTTGGAGGCATCAAAGTGCCTTGGATTGCAACAATTCTCTGATAGAACAGGTGTCCACTGTAAGCATTTAAAATAACAATGTGGAATTGTGTGGTGTATGCAGACATTGGTTGCTTTCATCTTGTCTTCCCATCTTCCATAAATAACATGAATTGTCAAATGTTCCAACCTCTAAATGTGTTGTTGACATCTTTGGAATTGGAAATCCTCAAAACTATTTATGAGACAGGAAAAAGTAGAACATAGTGTTTTAATGGTAGTGGAAGGAAGGAAAAGGTTTGTAATCTTTACTATAGAACTCGGTATTCATGTTATTGCAATAATAGTTTTAAACAACAGAATTAATGTCCTTTTAACTAAAAAGGTTATCAACCAATTTTTGTTTCTAAAGATAATTTATGGCAACCAGATGTGATGTTCTGATTCACAATAGAATGGTACAAAACAAGTATGAAAATAAACTTGTGAAAGTAAAAATCATCAATTTTCCAACATCTTTTTTCAAAAAAGACGTGCATTGCTTTCCTTTGATATTAGATTTCATTTGTCCAAATGTTGGAAATTTGTCAGTTCCATTTGTGAACATAAAATTTGAAGATTGATGCAACCAATAAGTAACTTAGTTAAATTCATTAACTCCTCTAAATGTTTGGCCTTGTGAGTGATATTCAAATCATAGGGTTCAAAATAATCCAGCAATTTCAGTTTTTATATGTGAGAAAAATTAATCTTATATAATGTTCTTATTTTGGATTTCTTCCTTCATTGGATCATACTTGATTGTTGTTTTGTATATATAGAATTCCATGTGATTGCCTCATGTAACCCTTAGAATTTGACCATGTAGCATATTATCAACCCTACCTTAACTACATAGTTGCTTGAACACGCCAAACATTTCAGGTTGGCCAATTTGACAAGGAAAAGGAAGGAAAGACGTGAAATATTGGTCTAAAACAATGGTAAAGCAAAACCTTAAAAATCAATGGGAAAAAGGTTGAAGTAAAATCTTATGGGGTGAAAAGTGGAAAAAAGGTAAAAAGGATGTTTCTCCTTCTCTTTCCAAAGGCAACTAAGCATGGAACATTCCAAGACCCACCAAGCTTGGAACCTTCCATTGATTGTTAAACAAAATGTTTGCCCATTGACCTGCAAGCATTGTATTCATTTCAAAGGCCACCAAGCATGGAACATTCCAAGGGCCACCCAGCTTGGAACCTTCCATTGGCCACCAAGTTGGGGTCTTCCTTCACCTTCTTCCTTCCCTTTCTCTTTAAAGGCATGAATTTGGATCATTTGTCTTTTTTTTTTAGACATGATTTTTTTATTTGAATTTTTGAAAACTTGTTCTTATAACTTTCCTTGGGAGGAAAAAAAAGTGATTAAATCTTAGTAGATGGTGGAAAGAGGGAAAATATATTGGATGATAGTAGTACTTTTGGAAGAATGGAAATGAGTAGGGGTAGATTTGGAGCTTAAAATCTTAAAGAAATTTCATAAGACCTCTCAAGTTTCATAGCATATATATTTTTTATTTAAGTTCAAAGTTTGAGATTTGACAAGTAGGTGCACCCTATAATTAACTTTTTGTCGCAACCCCACTTTGGCCAAGTGTGGGGGTGAAGCCCAACATTCCCAAAGTTGGGGACTTGGAATCCTCCGCGACTCCCGAATGTTTAGGGTTCGACAGCAAGGCCCAAAACACCTCGCATTGAGGTGTTCTTGGTGCCATTGAAAAGGTATTGAAGCGTAGATATCGGAAATGGCCTCGCATTAGCCATTTGGACATCTGTAGCCCAAGTTATGGGCAAAAGAAGGGCCGGGAGTCAAACTGGCAGTTTGACTCCCGACCACTAAAAGTCAGGAATCGACCTCTTCCCGAAGTCCAAATTGGGAGTGCAATACGTCGTTGGAAAGATCTCGACGAGGGCTACAACTTCGGTTCAGACCTCGTTGCGATCCGATCTCGCAGTCGGGAGTTACGAGCCGCCAAAGCTCCGGGACTCCACCTGGGACGATTTCGGGACAACTTCGGGACTCCAATTCGGGAGTCCCGGGAATTTGTGCCATTTGGGTGTAGTCCCCACAACGTGGCACAGAGTATACTATAGGGAGTATGGTGGTGGCATACTCCCGAGCCCGGGGTGTGGTGTGTCCAAGTGAGTC
>Ga0116230_10001488_pt1 | contig 22405 bp, 23 predicted proteins | sample S1TSphfallax_3_FD_88678 | JGI IMG/M metagenome (GOLD analysis project Ga0116230, IMG submission 88678) | Host-associated microbial communities from peat moss isolated from Minnesota, USA - S1T2_Fd - Sphagnum fallax MG | ecosystem: Host-associated > Plants > Peat moss > Unclassified | place... | reverse complement strand
TCGCTCGCCTCAACCTCCCGTTGCTCGCCTCAACCTCCAGCCACCTTCTTGTCGAAGCGTTCGCGCACCCCCAGCGCCTCCTGCAACCGCCGCATCGGTTCACCGATGAGTTCATACAGCGCCAAATTGGAGCGATACAGCGCCGCAGGACTCGGCACCAAGCTAAAGATCCCGTCATGGCGAACGCTCTGTTCAGATTCGGGCGCGGGGACCACGTCGAAGCCGGCGTCGGTGAATTCGTGCGCGGCGCGCCAGATGTGCGTGGCGCTGGTGACGAGAATGATGTGGGTAATGCCGGCCGGCTGCAAAATACGCGCGGATAACCGGGCGTTTTCGAAGGTATCGGCGGATTGATTGTCGACCCAACGCGTGGCGGTGGCGAAATCACGCTGCAGCGATACCTCCATCACGCGCGCCTCGACCGGGGCGCCCGACACCAGTATGGGCAGCCCGGTGTGCCGCGCAACGAACGCGCCGTAGGCCAGCCGCTCGAGCAGACCGGTCATGGCGGCAGGCCCCTGGTACTCCGGCGCGAACTCTCGCTGCTCACCACCGCCGATGATGACCACCGCCTGCGCATGCGTGGGCTGCGACAGGTCGAGCGGCGGATAACGCTCGGCGAGACGCTCGACGGCATCCGCGATGATCGGTGTCGACAACAGCCACAGCGACACGAGCGCCACGGTGATGAACACGCTGCCCACGCGCCTGCCCCGCCACAGCAGCAGCGCACCGATCAGAGCGAGCAGCAGCGGACTCGCCGGCGGTAGCAACAGGCTGCGCAGCAGCGCTTTGATGGTGAAATACATGAGCGGGTGTCCTGTCGGCAATCTCCACGAACTTATGTTACAACGAGATCATGCGAGACGACGAAGCGATCATCACGCGAAGCAACGAGGCGTTCAGCACCGAGGTTCGCGGCTTCGACCACATCCCCGAAGCGGAACGCAACATGACCCTGCCGCAGGTGGACCTTTTTTGGGTCGCCAACAGCGTCAATCTTTTTTCGTTCGCGTTGGGCGCGCTCGCCGTCGCGCAGGGTCTCCCGCTCCCACTCGTGCTGGCCGCCTGCTTGATCGGCTGCCTGGTCTACGTCTTCGTCGCCGTGGGCTCGATCATCAGCGTTCGCGCCGGCTTGCCGGTCAGCACCTTGTCGAGGGCGGCCTTCGGCATCCGCGGCAACCTCATCAATGCGTTGCTGTCCTGGGTGTCCTCGGTGGCCTTTGAGGTGATCAACACCGTCTTCGGCGTCGAGGCGCTGCTGGCGCTCTTCGACGTCATGGGTTGGTCTAATTCCGGGGCTTTTGGCAAATGGTTGGCGGTGGTGCTGCAGCTGATCCTGTGCGGCGGCATCGCGGTGCTTGGTCATGCGACCATGGTCTGGTTCCAGCGCTTCTTCGCCGTCTTCGTCGGCGGCGCACTCATCATGGTGATCGGAGTCGCATCCGGGAGAATCGATTGGGCCCACGCGGTCGCGCATGCCGCGCTGCCGGCGGGGGCGACCTTCCCGACGCTGCTGACCGCCTGCGCCATCATCGCTTCGAACCCGCTGTCCTTCCTGTTCAACGGCGCGGATTGGGTGCGTTACCTGCCCACGGCTACGCCGTCAACCAAGGTGTTCTGGCATGTTTTCGCCAGCAGTTTCATCCCCTGCTTCGTGCTCGCCGTCGCGGGCGCGATCAGCGCGACCTTGGGGGACATGTCGGATCCGGTCGCGGGCTTGAAGCCCTTCATGCCCGGTTGGCTGTTCATCGTTTATATTTTTGCCGTCATCGGCGGATCGATGGCGAACAACGTGCCGACGTACTACTCCTCGGGATTGGCGCTGCAGGCCATGGGCCTCAAGGTTCACCGCAGTGTCGCCACCGTCGCCGACGTCATCGTATCCACCGCGATCGCTTTGTATATCTTGTTCGTGCGCGACTTCTCGACGGCGCTGAACGATTTCATCGCCCTGCTCGTCGTCTGGGTGGGACCCTTCGGCGGCGTATGGATTTGCGACGGGCTTCTGCGACGCGGGAACATCGACTGGCGCGCAGTCCATAGCCGGGAGCGTGCCGGCGGTTGCTATTGGGGCTGGCATGGTTTCAATCCCGCCGGCTGCTCCGCGCTGCTCGCCGGCATGGTGGCAGCGGCGCTGACCATGAGGTCACCGCTGTATGACGGCCTGATCGCCACGGCGCTTGGCGGCGCTGATCTCAGCTGGCTCCTCGGGTTGTCGGTGTCGGCGATGGTCTACGCCGCCGTCAACCTCTATCAAGATCGGCGCGCCAAGACCCGCGGCCGGGATACCGTGTCCGTCAACGCGTGACCAAGGCGGCCTCGATGTCCGCGGTCAAGCTCTCCGGCTTGTCGGCCGGCGCATAGCGTTTCAACGGCACGCCGTCCTGGCCGACCAGAAATTTGGTGAAATTCCATTTGATCGCCTCGAGGCCGAGTATTCCGGGCAGAGACTGCTTCAGATATTGATACACCGGTGCGGCCTCCGCGCCGTTGACCTTGATCTTGGCAAACAGCGGAAAGGTCACCCCGTAGGTCAGCGAGCAAAAATTCTTGATCTCCGCCTCGCTGCCGGGCTCCTGATGACCGAATTGGTCACACGGAAAGCCGAGTATTTCCAGGCCGCGCGAATGATAGGTGTGATACAGCGTCTCGAGACCGGCATACTGCGGCGTGAAGCCGCACTTGCTGGCGACATTGACGATGAGCAAGGGATGACCACGATACGTGGACAATGGCAAATCGACGCCATCGATGGTACGCGCTGAATAATCATAGATGCTCATGAATGCTCCTGGTCGATAAGCGCGAGCGCGCGGCCTGCCGGTATTTTACACCGCGCCTGATTTAATATCCGCGGATGCTCAAAAGAGTCCTGAAGATGCTCCATGAGATCGGCGCGATCGGCGTGGTCGGTGCCTATGCCGCCTGTATCGTGTTGACCGTCAAGACATCCAGCCACTCGCTGGTGGCATTCGCCGCGATTCGCGAGGGCATTGCCGCCATCGCGCAATGGCTGCTGATGCCATCGCTTGCCATCGTGCTCATCAGCGGACTGCTCTCCATCGCGGTTACGCCCGCCTATCACAACGCCGGCTGGGCCTGGTTCAAAGCGCTGCTGGGTATCAGTCTGTTCGAGGGGACTTTGCTCACCGTGATCGCGACGGCCCGACAGGCGGCCGACCTTGCCGCTGCAGCGGTGTCGGGCCAGGGCGACCCGGCGAAACTAGCCGAGGCACTGCATACCCAATGGGGCGGTCTCTGGATCATGCTGGTGCTCTCGCTCGCCAACATCGTGCTGGCCGTATGGCGACCGAGGTTCGGCCGGCAAGCGACGGGTGGATGATCTCATCGCGCGCCCGGGAGGCGCTGCCAGATCTTGGTTCGGGTCACGGCTTCACCCGCAATCGTATCCGGACCCGTGAAAGTCAAGCGATCACCATCGATCGTGATGGTCTGAGAGTAGTCGGCACCGGTCTCCGCGGGAAACAGCGACGCGACAACGTGATGACTCACCCGAGCGGTTGCCTCATCAACCGACCAGGTGCCGAAGTAGGCATAGTAAGTGTCAAAGGCGGCCAATCTGAGTGGCGCGCCACCCTGGCCACGCCCCACCGGCGCCTTGAAATTATCACGGCGCGGCGCAGCAATCTGCACGCTCATCCAACCTGACGCGTCGTAAATGATGGTACCCACAGAGTCGGCTTGGTAAAAAGGATCTCGAACTGCACCACGTGAGCCGGTCACCTCAATTTTCATCAAGCGCCATGCGCCCACTAGTTGCCGATGCAAGGGAGCGGCATACTCCGCACGACTGGCGTCGGCCAAACCCGTCGGCGCCTCTCCGCCGATCAACACCGCGACGATGAGTACCGCGAAACCCAAGTTACGCATGGCGAAACCCTCGCCTCAAGACCCAGGCTTCGTGACGGCTGTATTACACGCGTGAATCGACCACCGCTTCGGCTGCCACCCAATCATCGAGTTCGTGACCCGCGGCGAAGCCGCGCTTTTCGGCCCGGAAATAGGCCTCGGCAGCCACCAACTGTCGGCGGTGTTCGGGGTCGATGGGCGCCGCCGCGCTCACTCCGGTCTGTTCCGATCCGGCGGGCGCGGCATGGCCATTGCCATCGGCGGCGGCCGGTTTCTTACGGCGGGATGTCTTCTTTTTTTCCGGAGCCGTCTCTTCCGGCGATGCCTTTTCAGCGGATGCCTTTTTCTCGGGAGATACTCGTTTAGTCGCCATCAATCTACCTCCTGAAGCTTGCGTTAGATGAACATATATAACGCGCTCCCCCGGCAACGGCAAGAACCAGGCCGAGCCGATTCTAAGAGGCGGTGGCCAACCTCGATGGGCCGCGGCGCGGCGCGAAGGGGCACTCGGCACCCGCCAGCACCGCTTCAGCCATCAGAAAGGCGGCGGCGTTCCATGATTGGCCGCGCATGCCGCGCGGCGCGAGCGTCTTGCCATGAAGCCACTCGGTGAAAGCCCACTTGCGCAAGGCACAGGCGTTCGCCATCTTCGCGAGTTCGCGCCGCGCCAGCGGCAGCCGGCCGGCGGCGACCAGCGCGATGATCCAAAATCCACCCACCATGGGCCAGATGCCGCCATTGTGATACTGCCACTGGTAGTTTTGCCGATGGCGCGCCATATACGCGCGCCACAACGGGCTGCGCGGCTTGATCGGGTGCGTCACCGCGCGGATGGGATAGGGATCACTGGCATGCGCTGCAGCGAGTGCATTCAACGTACGTCGGCTTGCCCTCTCATCGGTGAGCCCCAAGAGCACGGCGAGGACGTTGCCGAAGACGTCACCCTCCTCACCGAAGAACGAAAAGTTCACGAAACTCAAGAATAGATTGCGATCCCGAGCCCGCCGCAGCACATAATCGTTGAGGAGGCGCGCCCGGCGATAATCGGCAATTCCCGCCGAGAAGGGGTGGAACAGCCCGTTGAAGTTGCTGCGAGTTTCCGCCGCATGATCGATCTCGAAGCGCCGCTTGACGAAGTACCAGAGCGCATTGGTATACAGCACGAAGCCCGAGCGCGGCATGATGTCCGCCCAGTCGCTGGCCTCGTTCTGTTGCAACAAGCAAAATCTCTGGTGTTCCTGCGCAAGCAGCCAGTTGATCGCCAGTTTGATTTGTTTTGCATAACGCCGCCGCAGGCGTCCTCCGCTTGCTCGACGGTCGAGGAAATCGATGGCGATCAGCCACCACAGCGTCGAATCAATGCAGCCGAGATACCAGAAGTCCGCTTCCTTGCGCTGCAAGTCGACGAACTTCGCGATCTGGCCGTTGGCTGCTTGATGAAGTGCGAGGGTGTGCAGCCCGGTGGTGGCGGCGCGCTCCAGCATGGGGTCTCCCGACATGGCCATGCCGATGGCACACACCGCGGCATCCCGGCCGAAGATCGCCGTGTAGCCCCGCTTGCTGGCTCGCGCACCCGGTGTGGCGGCGAGAATACCGCCGGCCTCGAGGTTGGTCTTCAATAACTCGATGGATTTCGCGTGGCACATCGCGATCAGCGAGTCGCGAGCCTTGGGGACTAAGGGGGGACGTGATCTCGGCATGCGGTGCTCTTGGGAAAAAATGATTTCATACCCTAAACTCTCGCAACCTCAACCGCCAACAGGATATCTCGTGCGAACTCCACCGCTCAAGCGTTGGGCAGCCCGCTGCTGCTCGATGCGACGGCAGCTAACCCGCCGAGCGTCGATACCCCGTCCTGGCATCGCTCAAATTTATTCACGCTGAATAATCGCCTGGTCGGGTGGGCCTATGCGAACACCAAGGATCTGAAACTCTTGGACGACCCCAAGGTCGCCGCACCGGCAGCAAATTCTCCATGCCGAGGCCCGGACATGAGCCGGTCGAAAGCCTCACGGCGCCCTACATAGGCGGACGAGTTGCGCTCGAGTCCGCGTATCTTTGCGGCTCCACCGTCCTTCACAAATTGCTGGCCGACTGGGCGATCACGCGTGACCAGATCCCCGGGTCCTGACGTCCGTGCGTGATACTCGGAGTCAAACCCCAAGTTCAGCCTGCCAAAAAGCCAGCAATTCGGCTTCCATCCGCCGTTCACTGTAACGCGCAACCGTCTCTGCCATGGCGAGGCGACGCGCCGCGAGCGGCTCACCGTCGCGCTCGAGCACGTCGAGGGCGGCGGCCAGTGCATCGATGCAGGCCCGCGAATCCCCGCTCGCGGCCCACCAACCATTCTGGCTCGTCGCGAATTCCCGGCCACCCTCGCCGTGATAACCTGCGACCAGGCATTCACAGGCCATCGCTTCCAAGGGCGGCAGTCCCAGCGACTCGCGGTTCGAGAGCGACAGAAAAACCGCACTTTCCCCGAGCACGCGCGCCGCTTCCGTCTGCGTCACGCCGTCGATTGCAACCCATGGGACGTCGGCGTACCGCGGGTGAGAACGTTTGAACTCGGCCTGGATAAAGGCCGCATCGTGCGGCAGCTTCCGCGGCATGAAGGCGATCTGCCGCTGCTTCGAGCGCGCCGGTGCAAATCGCGACGTGTCGATGGCACAGGGTAGCAAGGGAATATTCTGCAGGCCGTAAACCGCTTGCAGGTGAGCGCGCACGATCTCGCTGGAGGCGATGACGCCATCGACACCCCACTCGGCGAGCACGGCGGGTCCAGCCACCCCCGCGGGCAAATGGTTGTGGTTCTGACAAAACATCAGCCGTCGTACCGGCAATGATTTGAACTGCCGCAATGCCCACCCCAGTATCTCCGGGATGACCAGGATGTCGTTCGACCTGAGGCCGAAACCGCCCACCAACAACGGCGCGCGGCTGGCATAGAAATCGACGCTGGGTTGTTCAGGCAAGTGCACGAACGCGGAATACCCGCGAGCCACCAGCAGCTCCACATGCCGATAGATGATCGCCACTCCCCCGAAAGGCGCGTCGAAGGGTTCAAGAACATAGATGATGCGACGATCACTCAAGGCGGCGCATCCACCGCCCCATCCCCGGTGACCGAAGCCGCGCGGCAGGCATCGATCACCTGGCTCTCGTTCAGATCCCCGTACCCCATCGCGCAGAGTTTGCGATAAGTCGATTTCGCCACGCTGCCGAAGGGACTGCCGACGCCCACGGCCTTGGCGAAACGCACCCCATAGTCGACATCCTTCAAGCGCAGCGCCCCACTGAACACCACGTTGTCGGCATGGTCACCGCTCGCCATTCGGCGAGTGTTGCGAATCACCTGCGGACTGGCCGCCTGGCTGGTTTCGATGGCCGCGACGACCGTCGGCAGATCGAGCCCCGCGCGCTCGGCAATGGCCAATCCTTCCGCGGCCGCCGCAATCTGTACGGCACCGATCATGTTGATGATGAGCTTGTAGGCGGTTCCGGCGCCGACCGGTCCGAACCTGAGGATACGATTGGCGAGACTCGCGAGCACAACTTGGGCAGCGTCGAGATCTACCGGATCGGCGCCGACCAACAGGGTGAGTTCTCCGGCAGTCGCGGCACTGGGTAATCCCGTGACCGGCGCATCGAGATAGCGGCAACCGCGCGCTCGGCAACGACTTGCCAACTCGAGCACCCATGCGTGCGATAAGGTCGAGCATTCGATCAGAAATGCCTGCGCCGGCAGGTTCGCCGCCAGGATGCCATCGGCGCCCAACCATACCGCCCTTGAGGCGTCGTCATCCGCGAGCATCGAAATGACCGCATCGGCGCCCTCGCTCGCCGCTTTCGGCGAATCGAAAACCCGCGCGCCCCGCCGCGCCAGCGCATGGGCTCGCGACGCCGTTCGATTGTAGACATGCAGCCGATGACCGGCGTCGAGCAGTCGGGCCGCCATGCCGCTGCCCATTCGCCCGAGACCCATGAAGGCAATCGTGCTCACCGATTGGCGACGGTGGCGGGCGCCGATGGATCGGAGCCGCCCAACGCGAGAATGAGCTGCGCGGTATCCAAGTAGCGCTGCGCGCTGGCACGGGCGAGCCCGAGTCGCGAGCGCAAATAGGACCGCTGCGCATCCAGCACCTGGAGGATGCCGGCATTGCCCTCGGCATAGCTCGCGCGGGCGAGATCGAGGGCGCTGCTTGCCGTCTGCTGGGCGAGTGTCTGCGCCTCGAACTGCTCGCCGTCATGATCCAAGGCGTCGAGCAGATCGGCCACCTGGCCGAACGCCTGCAGTACGGTCTCTTGATACCGAGCAGCGCTCGCGTGCAACGCGTCGACCGCGGCCCGTTTCTGAGCCCGCAGTGAGCCCCCGTCGAATAGCGGCGCCGTCACGCCGGAAATCAAACTCCAGGCGGTGGCGCTGCCATCGACCAATTCCGACGGTCTGCGGGCTTGCTGCGCCAGAGTCGCCGTCAACTGTATCTGCGGATAAAGATTTGCCTCCGCGATGCCCACGGCGCTCGTCGCCGCGTGCAATTCCGCCTCGGCTTGCAGGATGTCGGGACGGCGATGGGCCAGTTCCGAGGGCAGGCCCACGGGCAGGACCATCGGCAGAGGAACCTTCTCGAGGTCAATTTCCCGCACACTCCCGCCCGCCGGGGTATGCCCGAGCAGTACGGCCAAGGCATGGCGGCTCCGCGCGAGGTCCTGACGCAGCGGCGGTAACAAGGTCAAGTCGGAGTCGATCTGACTCTGCGCCGTCAACACATCGATGCGCGCCACGGATCCCGCCTCAAAGGCACCCTCAACCAGCTTCAGGTTGTTCCGATCCTGCGCCACCAGCTCCTCGAGCATGGCGATTTGTTGTCGGGTCGAGGCATTCGCAACCGCCTGCATCACCACCTGGCCGGTGATCGACAGGTAAGCGGCATCGAACTGCTGACGGGCGGAATCCACGAACGCGAATTCGCGTTCGACATTGCGTGCCACCCCGCCGTTGTAATCCAGACGGTAACTGACCGTTGGACCCACCGCGAAATACGTGAAAGGCGGCAGGTTGAAGAAACCACCTAGGAACTCCGCGCCGTATTTCTGCCGCCCCACCCCACCGGTGATGCCGACCTGCGGGTACAACTGCCCGGTTGCCGCCAGGGCGAGTTCTTCGGTCTGACCGAGCGTGGCCTTCATCGCGACCAGATTCTGGTTACCCTCGATCGCCTGCTTGACGATGGCATCCAACTCGTCCGAATGAAACAGCTGCCACCAGTCGCCGGCAATGGTCGCCTCGGCCTCAACTCGTTGCCGGTCCGGACCCGGCGAGTCGGCTGCTGGGGCGGGCCCCGGCTGCTGCCGGTAGCTCGGCTCTTCGGGGGGCGTGGGGCGCACGAAATTCGGGCCGACCATGCAGCCATTCAAGAGCAGCAGCATCGACGCGGCAGTCGATGCCCGCAACGCGACGGTTCGGCTGCTCATTCGATGAGCACCGCAGGCGCACTCGTCGACTTGGGACGGCGCAGAAAGATGATCAAGGGCATGGTCACCACGGTAAGGACGAGCATGAATTTGAAATCATTGTTGTAGGCGATCATGGCTGCCTGGCGCGTCAGCATCGCATTCAACGACGCGAGCGCCGACCCGGGATCCGCGCCTGCCGCATAGGCATGCACGCGGGGACTGAAAATGGACAAATCTTCGCCGAGGCGCGCGTGCATGATCTGGGTGTTGCGCGTCAGCAGCGCTTCCACGATCGAGATCCCGATACTGCTGCCGAGGTTGCGCGTCAGGCTGAACAGGGCCGTTCCCTCGTTGCGCAGCTTCGGGCTCAAGGTTGCGAAGGTCGCGGCCGCCAACGGCACGTACACGAACCCTGTGCCGAGACCCTGGGCGAGACCCGTCCAAATGACCGCCGCTTCATTCATCTGCAGGTCGAATCCGGTCATCAACCAGAGCGACAGGGCTGTCAGGCCAAAGCCGCTCGCGATGACGAGGCGCGGGTCGACGGACTTGCCGAGGCGGCCGAGCACGATCATCGCCGACAGCGTGCCGATGCCGCGCGGCGCGGTCACCAGACCCGTCGTCAGCACCGAGTAGTGCAACAACTCCTGGAGCAACGGTGGCAGCAAGGCCAGGGTCGCAAACAGCACCAGACCGACGATGAAAACGAAGATGTTGCCGGTCATGAAGTTCCGGTCCTTGAGCAGCGCGGGACTGATGAAGGGCGCTTTGTTGGTCGTCATGATATGCACGACGAACAGATAACCGGCGACCACGGCGAGGATCGCCTCGACGCAGATTTCCGGCGAGCTGAACCAGTCCTTCAACTGCCCTCGGTCGAGGGTCAGTTGCAGGCAGAGCAACGCGAGGCTGAGTGCGCCGAAACCGAAGAAATCGAAACGGGACTTGGTGATCGCTGTCTCCGACATGTTGCTGGCGATGCCCGCGAATGCGAGGATTCCGAAGGGCACGTTGATGAAAAACACCCAGCGCCAATCATAGTTCTCAGTGAGCCAGCCGCCGAGCGCCGGACCGATGATGGGTCCCACGGTGACGCCCATCACCCAGATAGCCATGGCCCGCGCATGCTTCTCGGGTGGATTGATGTCGAGCAAGACGGCTTGTGACATCGGCACCAGGGCCGCGCCCGACAATCCCTGAAAGAGTCGTGCGAGGACGATCTCCGGCAGCGTTTGCGCCAATCCGCACAGCATCGAGGCGACGGTGAAACCGACGACCGAGTAGAGAAAGACCTTTTTTCGGCCCACCTGGCCGGCGAGCCAGCCGCTCAAGGGAGTCATGATCGCGGCGGAGACGATGTACGATGTGAGCACCCAGGTCATCTGATCCTGGGTGGCCGAGATGGACCCTTGGATGTGCGGCAGCGCGACATTCGCGATGGTCGTATCGAGCGATTGCATGATCGAGGCGAGCATCACGGAGACCGTGATGATGGCGCGTCGCGACCCCGCCTGCCGGGCGGCTGCATCCACCGCGGTGGTCACGGCGATTGCGCACCGGACTCGGCCGGCTTGGCGGTTCGGTTGAGACTGAAGGCGTGCGAATTCGGGTCTGCTTGCGGGTCGGCAGGCGGCGCTGCGCGCGGCTTCGATTGCGTGTCGATTTTGACGAGCGCGCTCAATCCAGCCTGCGCGGGCAGATCCGTGCCGTCGTCGAACCGCAGTCTGACCGGTACACGCTGCACCACCTTGACCCAGTTGCCGGTGGCGTTCTCGGGTGGGAGCAGCGAGGATTGTGAGCCGGTCGTCGGACTCATGCTCACCAAGGTGGCGGCGAAATGCCGGTCGGGGAAGCGGTCGATGTCCACCGTCGCGGCCTGGCCTGGCTGCATGTGCGCGAGTTGCACTTCCTTGAAGTTCGCCTCCACCCAAACGTCGTGATTCGAGACGAGCGCAAACAGCGGCACGGAGGCGCTGATGTAATCGCCGCTCTGTAACTGATCGACCTTGCTGACGACACCGTCACCGGCCGCATGCACCTCGGTGTACGAGAGATTCAAGCGCGCGCGATCGAGCGCCGCCTGCGCCTGCTGCACCAGCGGGTGACGTTCCAGCTCGATATTCGGATTTCCTCCCAAGTCGGCCACCGCCGCATCGACCTGTTGCTGCGCCCCGGCAGTCTGTTCACGCGCCGCGGCCAGGGCGTGCTCCGCCTGATCGTAGCTCGCCCGCGACACGATCCCCGAGGCCAACAGGCGTTTGCTGCGGTCGAATTGCTGCCGCTCGTAATCCAGTGTGTCACGCGCGGCCTGTAGTTCGGTTTGGCGTTGACGATAGGTCGACTTCAACGCGTTGATGCGCAGCCGTGCGGACGCCAGATTCGCCGCCGCCTCATCGACGGCGATTCGATAGGGCGCATCGTCCAGACGAAACAAGATCTGGCCGCGATGGACGATCTGGTTGTCCCGTACGTCCATCTCCACCACCCGTCCCGGCACGTTCGAGCTGACCGACACCGTCGCCGCCTGTGTGTAGGCGTCGTCCGTGCTCTCATACCGCCCGCCGAACACGTACACATAGATGCCGCCGGCGATGACCGCGAGCGGCGCGATCAGCATCAGGGGCGTTCTCCAGCGGCGCAAGGTCGACTGGCGGGCGACGGCGGGAGGAGCGGTGACCGTTGGACTGGGCGGGGCAGCGGAGCCCGGCGCATCGCCGGCACTCACGACCCCTCCTCCACCGTGACGATGGGTTCCAACGCGAGCAGATTCCGGCTCATTTTCTCAAGCAGCGAATAGACCAACTTTATTTCCTCGGGAGACATGCCCTGGAAGGCTTCGTGACGGGTGGCTTCCGCCACCGCCCAAATGCTATCGACCACCGGTTTCGCCTTGGGCTTGACGTACAATTTTCGCGCCCGCCGATCGAGCGGATCCAGGTGCCGTTCGAGCCAGCCGTGGGCCTCCATGCGATCGAGGATCCGCACGAGATTCATCGGCTCGATGTCGGTGAGCTCGCCGAGGCGGCTCTGACTCACCCCTTCGTTGACCGCCAGATGGACAAGGACCCGGCATTGGGGAAGTGTCAGATCCAGCGCACTCGCTCGCTGCTCGAAACGGGCGACGTAGCGCCGTGCCACGTCTCGCAGCACAAAGCCGAACCGTCGCAATTCACTCATACCCACTCCCGCCCAACTTACTATACACCACTTATGTTATCAGGTGATATAATATCATATGATTACAATACAGATCTAGTGGCAGGCCCTCAAGGGGGGGCGGCTGGCTGTACCGTAACCCGGCTGGGCATACGGCCGGCTGGTACAGGTCGGCGATTTCATGAGAACCTCAGGGCGATGAATCGCACGGTCACCCGCCTGGATTACTTGTTGTATGCCTGGTTGGCAGCCGCGGATGACCGGCTATTCGCGCGAGCTTTCGAACGCTTCTATGCGCAGGCATGCCAAGATCTCATCAAGTATCTGGCACGCCGCTCCCCGCTGGCCGACCTCGACATCGAACAAATCGCCGTCGACGCCTTGCTCAAATTCTTCACGCGCGTCGGGCGGGATCGCCGCGCTGCATCCGCGACCATCGCCCGGCTGGTGCCACGTCTCGAGCCGCTCGACCTCGGGATTTTTCATATCCGCCAGGTTCGCCGCTGGGCGGAGGAAATCGGTGCGTTCCGCGAGTCGAGCGTAGGTTTCGTCATCGACTCCCCCGACCTCGACATGGGTCGGGATTGGCGGGCTGAAATCGACGCCTTGACGGCTGCCATCCCGCCCCTGCAGCGACAGGGTTGTCATCTGCTGCAAACGATTCGCAGCCGCTTGCTTGACGATGCCGTCTCGGCGCCGCCGCCCGCCGCTCCAGAACCCGTAGGCGTTGACGCGACGACCCGCCAGTTTGCCGAGCAGTTGCTGCTGGCGGTGAAACGCGCCGACGCAGCGGCCGCCGCTGCTGCAGCCGCCGCCGAACGACACCTGCCCGGCGTGCTGCAATTCGTCGAAGGGGCGTGGACCCTCACCGATACTTTGCCGCTCTTGCGAGTACCGACGAACGGCTACCTATTCGACATCGCCCAGAGCCTGTATCTCGATGAATGCAAGGCCCGCAGCCGGCAAAAGCGCGGCGGCTTGGGCGATGCGCCCACCGGCATCGGCGAGGCGACCGCGCCGGCGGCGCAGCCACTCGACGGGATGGCGCATCCGCTCGAGCGCCTCGATCTCGATTCAGACATTCGCCCGTCGTTCGAGGCGGCAGGCGGTGAGCCCGCCATCGACACCGCGGCGGAACACATTGGCGAGGAATTTTGCGAGAAATTCTTCGCTTTCCTGTGTAGGCCACTCGTCGCAGCCGAGGACAGCTATGCGCAGGCGGCGAAAACCGGCAGCGCACAGGCCGAGCGCAAGCGCTTGGAATCGATCGGCCGGAAAATGGAACGGGTCACCGCCGTGCTGACGATGCGCATCGAGGGCGAGACGCAGGAGGCGATCGCCGAGGCGCTCGGCATCTCACGCAATCAAGTCAAATACATCGTCGAACAAATTCAAGAGGCGTATGCCGAATTCACGGCAGCCTACGCTCGCAATCCGCCAAAGCACGACCTAAGGGCTGCCGCGCATCGGTAACTCCGGACCTTGCAAAACAGTGCCGCATGGACGGCCCATGCGGCACCTTGTGGCGAACATCAACGGCCGGCGAGCTGAATGGACGGCGTCGTGCCCGCCTTCTGCTCATAAACCCGGCTCAGGTTCGGGTTGTTGACCGCCGCCACGGATTCGGCAATCGCCCGCGCCATGCAGACCTTGATCTTGGTCGCCTGCCCGAGGTCCTGCGCCAGCGGCAATGCACAGACTTGGACTGCGGCACCGTGAATTCGCTGGTATAGCGCCGTCGCGCCCTGGCTGGTGTTCAAGTTGAGGTCCGCGTAGCTGACATGTACTTGCGGCGCTTCATCGGCGCGGACGCCGCCGGCGAGAGCCGCACAGACCGCAGCGGCAGCGACGACGACCCGCAGGGTGTTCCGTGATGTGTTGACGATGGTGTTCATGGCTATCTCCTCGATTGAGTTGTGTTGGTCTTCGAGGAGGATGGTGCGCCGTTGCCGGGTGTCCTTCTGTCAACGACCCGACACAACGGCAATCCGCCGCTCATTTCGGCAGCGATGAATAACCCCGCGGCTTGCGCGGCGGAAAAGCCCGCAAGCTGCATTGCTTCTTGCCGCACTTCGAACAACGCATGCGTTTCGCGACATCGTCCAATCGCGCATCCCAACCGCACAGCCGACCCAGCGTATGCGGCTCCGCCTTGCGCTCATGCCCGCAGGCCGCGCAGTGCAAGACCAGCGTGTATTGACCGAACTCATCACTCAATTTGTCGACATGGAATGCGGGGGCCATGCCGTGAATTGTCACGGATGCCCGATCACCCCGTCCATCCAGTACTCGTGGAGCCCGGATACTGTATGCCGGCGGCGTGCAGCGCGCCGCCGAGCCGCAAGCCGAATTATTTTCCGCGGAAGCGCGCATCCGCGATCAGGCACACGATCTCGAACATGATGCTCGCCCCGACCAGCGCGGTATTGCCGGTCTGATCGTAGGGCGGTGCAACTTCGACCACATCGCCGCCGATGAGATTGAGTCCGCGCAAACCGTGCAGCAACCGCTGCGCTTCGAGTGTCGTGATGCCGCCGATCTCGGGTGTGCCGGTGCCCGGCGCATAGACCGGATCCAATCCATCCACATCGAACGAGATGTACGTGGGACCGTCACCGACCACGCGGCGCGCCTCCTCGATCACCCGCTCGACACCCAACGTTGCGAACTCCTCGATGAACACCACACGCATGCCATGGTGGCGGGAGAATTCGATGCCGTCGAGCGTGTTCTGTCCGCCGCGTATGCCGATCTGGATCGTTCGCTTGGGATCCAACAGCCCGTCCTGCACGGCATTACGAAACGGCGCCCCATGAGTGAACTTCGAACCGCCGAATTCCGCCCAGGTATCCGTATGGGCATCGATGTGCACCATGCCGATGGGCGCATCGGCCGCCAGCGCCTTGAAGATCGGATAGGTGATGGAGTGATCGCCGCCGGCGGTCACCGGTATGACGCCCGCCGCCTTCACCTTGCGGTAATACGCTTCGATCTCCGCCACCTGCATCTCGAGGTCGTACTTGTGCGGCAGGCGTACATCCCCGAGGTCGGCGATTCGGCACAGCTCATACGGGCTCATCCCCAAACTCAAGCTGAAGCTTCGCATCAGGCTCGAGGCGTTGCGGATCTCGCGCGGACCGTGCCGCGCGCCCGGCCGATTGGTGACCCCCAAGTCGGTGGGCACGCCGATCAAGCCGATGTCGACACCCTCGAAGGATGCAGCCAACGGCGCCCGCATGAAGGTCGCGATCTCGGCATAGCGGGGTTCCTTGATCGGCTCGTACGCTTCACCCGTCGCGAGATCACGTTTCCTGTAGATGGAATCCGTCATGCGTTACCGTCCGTCACCGCAGTGCTTAAGTTGACCGCCCGAGCCCAAACTGCCACCGAGATAAGCGGCGAGACTCAAGCTCAGGCCAACATAAATCGGCAGATCCGAATCGACACCCCACAACAGCAGCGAGATCACCACCGAGACAATGCCGAGCGCGATCGAGGCGAGCGCGCCTCGGGTCGTACCCCGCTGCCACATCATCGCGCCGATGATCGGCACCAATAAGCCGCCCACCAACAAATCATAGGCCACCGTGATGGCGGCAATCACATCGTGCATGAGACAGGCCAATGAGGTCATGACAACACCGAGCAGCAGCGTCACTGCCCGGCTCTGTCCCACCGACCCCGTCGTCGACCGCCTGCGGAAAGGCAGATACACATCCTCCAGGAGGACCGTCGAGGCCGCCAGCAGACAGGCGCTCGCCGTCGACATGATCGCCGCGAGTGCGGCGGCCAGCAGCAGCCCGCGCAACCCTACGGGCAGGACGGCGTTGACGATCAGCGCGAACGCCGAATCCGCGTCCGCCAGCGACGGCAGGAACACCCGGCCGGCGGCGCCTATGAGCGCGCCCGCCAGCGCATAACACAGACAATAGAACCCGACGAATACGCCGCCGTTGCGCGCCACACGGACGCTCCGTGCGGTGAACACCCGCTGCCACACATCCTGGCCGATGATGATGCCGAAGAAATAAAGTAAGAAGAACGAGCCGATCTTTGCTCCACCGATGTGGGTGAGCGAGAAGAAGCCCGGCGGCAACCGCGCCTGCATGGCCGCGACGCCACCGGCATGCAGGATCGCTCCGGGCAAGAGAATGAAAAGAATGCCCACCGTCTTGATGACGAATTGGATGATGTCGGTCAGCGTCAACGACCACATGCCGCCGAGCACAGAGTACGCCACCATCACCGCGCTGCTCAACAAAATCGACGGCGTCCGTGGAATGCCGATGATCACCTGCATGACCGCGCCAACCGCGATCGTCGCCGTGACGCTCACCATCAGGTCATAGGCCACCATGACGACGCCGCCCGCCACACGCGCCGACTCGGTATAGCGGCGCTCCAGCAACTCCGGAACAGTGTACAGGTTCAAACCGAGGATACGCTCGACGAACACCAGGCTCAGCACCAGAATGCCGAGACCGAAGGTGAACACGAACCACATGCCCGATATCCCGTACTGGTAGCCGAGCTTCACCCCGCCGATGGTGGAGGCGCCGCCGACGACGATGGCAGCCAGTGTTCCCGAGTAGAGCCACGGGCCCACCGAGCGACCCGCCACGAGGAATTGATCCTGGTTCGTCGCCTTACGCTGCGCCCAGAAGCCGGCGCCCAGGATTCCGACGAAGTAAGCGATGACGACATACAGGTCTAATTTGGCCACTGGGCAGTGTGGCGTCTACCTCTGCCCATCACAAGCGAGGACCTGGACATCTGATGTTTGATGCGTTAGCATCTGATGCATGCGGACCACGCTCGATATTGCGGATGACGTTCTCCAAGCCGCCAAGGAACTTGCCCGGCGGCAGAAGAAAACCGCGGGAGAGGTGATTTCCGAGCTGGCTCGCCGCGCGCTGACCACTCCGCCTGGGGTGCCTTCGGTCATGGAACCTAAGGCTGCTTATGGCATTCGACCGTTCGCCCCGCGGGGAGGGATCGTCACCAACGAAATGATCGACAAGCTCCGCGATGACGACGCCTATTAGTCATAGGCTCGCGCGAAGCATCCAGAGAGGCGCCTAGTGCGGGCTCTGCTAGACGTCAATGTGCTGATTGCGCTTCTTGACTGCGACCATTCGTCACATGCTGTCGCGATGCAGTGGTTCACCCTGCATGCGCGCGAAGGCTGGGCGTCCTGTCCCATCACCGAAAATGGTTGCATCCGCATCATGTCCAACGCGGCCTACCCGAACGCGCTGCCCGTGCGGGCTCTGATCCAGCGACTTGGCGAAGCCTGCGTGGAAGACGTGCATGAATTCTGGTCGGACCAGATTAGTCTGCTGGATTCGTCGCTCATCGACGCGACTCGAATTCACGGACCGCGGCACCTGACCGACATCTACCTTCTCGCACTGGCCGTTGCGCACACCGCGCGCTTCGTCACCTTCGACGCCAAGATTCCACTGGCGGCGGTCAGGAACGCGCAGCCGACCAATCTCACCGTTCTCTAATCTGTGATGTTTAAGTCGCTAGGCGAAGTCTTTTACAACCGCTATTGCTACGCGAGCCACCCATTGACGAAGGCGGCTCAGTAAGGGATGTCGCTGCCATCCCAGGCAATGACCCGTCCCGACCGGGCGGGCGTGAGCGTATCGATGACTTGCAGTAAATGGCCGGCACTCATCGCCGGCGAGAAAAGCTTGTGCGGATCCACGTTGGCCTGGAAGGGCTGCGAAAGTGCAGTATCGACCGTGCCCGGATGCAACCCAACGCAGATTGCCGTCCGATTGCGCACGGCGAGCTCGATGGCGAGTGTCCGCACCAACATATTGAGCGCCGCTTTCGAGGCGCGGTAGGCATGCCAGCCGCCGAGTCGATTGTCGCCGATCGACCCCACGCGAGCGGATAACACGGCGAACACGGCCTTCTCCCCTGATGCAAGTCTGCCGAGCACGTGTTTGGCTACGAGCGCGGGTCCGACGGTGTTGATGGAGAAAGCGCGCAGCAGCGCCTCGGCCGACATCGAGCGCCAGGTTTTCTCCGGTTGCACACCCTCAGCGTGCAACATCCCGGTGGCGACCAGAACGAGGTGTAAGGCACCCTCCGCAGTAGCCTCCCGCACCGCCATCTCGATCGATGACTCGTCCTCGAGGTCGAATCGAAAACCACTCACCTTCTGAGCGGTTCCAGTCCGCTCGGGCAGGGCGATCGGCGGCACCGCGGGAGACGCGGTCGGTGGTGCGTCTCCACCGCGCGAACCGGCGTACACCCGGGCGCAATGCACATCGGCCCCGAGCGCCTCGGTCAGCGCCGAACCGATGCCGCCGGTCGCACCGAAAACCATGGCGCGATAGTTCCCAGGCAATGAAGCGAGGATCCCCATGCCCCGATGTTACCTCAGGGGTGAACGGCCTCCCGCCGCTCAGCGGCAGTGATCGTCGTGGTCACCGCAATCGTGCCAGCCGCCTCCCTCATAGTACCGGTGGTGCTCATGATCGTAATACCCTTCATGCGGAGGCGGCGCGACGATGCAACCAACGGCGAATAACGCCCACATCGACACCATGGCCGCCTGCCCTGCGAATTTGATCCTTTCCATATTGACGACTCCCCATAATGGCTACATCTCTCAACGCATGAGTATGCGGATCACCCTCGCCGCCGCGATGTCGGACAACGGCGCGTCCGCATACCGGCTGGCGCCTAATCGATGCGGGTGTAGACCAGCCGCCGTGCCAGCCAACAGCCGACGTCGATCGCCTCCACACGACCGGTCGCCTGGCGACGGAAAGCCAGCGTCCAATCGCCAGGAGGCGTGTGGTCGAGCGCACGCGGACAAGGCAGCATCCAAAGGTCCGGTCCCGCCGCGTCGAGCAATTCCATGCGTCCATGACCCAAGAAGCCCGAGAACGCGCCGAACATCACGCCTCCCGCATCGGCGATGGTGATCTCGCTGTCCAACTCGGCGCATGCGTAGCGACCGGCGATATCCGGGGCGGCTTCCCCCGAACAGGGTTGCAGCAGTGAGCGTTGATGATCGATGAGCCGCTCCATCCACAGCCCTCCAGGACCGGGGCGCAGCACGGTGGCTTCATTCGACGCACTGCCATTGGCGTGCAGATCCAGCCGTTCGGCCGAGTGGCCGTAGCGCAGCAGGAGTTGGCTCGGGGACGAAGGTTCGATGCGCGCAGCAAGCCTCGTCTCAGGCTCCACATAGCAACCTGTCCATGCGGGCCACTCAGCCACCGGCGCAGCGCCGGGGCGCTCCACTCCCAGCACCGCAGCCAGCAAATCCACGGCCGCGGCGTGGGCATCAGACAGATGGTTGAACATCACGACCACCGAGATCCGTTCGGCAGGCACGTAGAGTCGATGACTGCGCCAGCCACGCAAAGCTCCGCCATGACCCGTGACGTCGCGACCTAGTTCTCTGCCGCGGCTGAGGCCGAAGCCATAACGTGCCGGCGCGCCGTCGGCGAAGCTCAACGGCGCGGACAGGCGTTGGTAGAGGGAATCGCGATCATCGCGGGTGGCATCGATATGCTGCTCCCAGGCGATCATATCGTCGAGACTTGCGCAGAAGCCCGCATCGCCAGTCCAAAGAATATTGTTGTTCGCCACCCGAAAGCCGGTGGCTTGCGATCCCTCATAGCCCTGCGTGCCGTCCGGCATGGCGCGGGTTTCGGCAACCAACCGGGCTCCCTGCATCCCCACCCGCGCGAAGATATTCTGTGCCAATAATTCGTCGAAACTCCGGCCCGTACGCTCCTGGAGAATGTCGGACAGCAACCGGAAATTTTGATTCGTATAGGAATACCGGGTCCCGGGACGGAATTGGAGCGTCCGCGACCCACCGATCACGCGGGCGGCTTCGAAGTCGCCGAAGGGCGCTTCGACCGGCGAACCATGCAGCATGGCCACCGCCCAGTAATCCCGCAGTCCCGACTGGTTGTGGCACAGATTCAAGGTGCAGGGCGCCGTCTCCTCGAGCAGCGGCAGCCGGGCGCTCACGTCGGCATCGAGCACGGACGGATCCGGAAAATTTTCCAACACCACGCCGCAGGTGAACTGCTTGGTGATCGAGCACATCCGAAACAAGGTGCGCGGCGTGAAGGCAATGCGTTGTTCCGCATTGGCCCAACCCCAGGCGTGGCGAACCAGCACTTCCCCCTCACGCAGCACGGCGCATGCGCCGCCGGGTCCCGGATAAGAGCGGGCGAGAGCCTCGAGGATACGATCAATGCGAGTCATCAGGCTCGACTGCGCCACTATTGCCACCTCGCCTGCTTCATCAAGGCTCGGCGGCAATACCCGCATCGTGTGACGCTACTCATGCCTAATTTTAACTTCTCGCGGACCGCAGCGCAGAACTTTAAACACGCCGCCTGTCGTCCTGCGGATGGGTGTCGGCTGTCGGCGAATTTCCCGCCGCAGAGCCACCGGCAGCAGTGAATCGCCAGCTGCTGCTTAACCGACCTCGGTTGTGCGCCGCCAATACTCGCCCGGTCGAATGATTGGGATCTCGTTTATGCGGATCCCTGCACACATCTGACGGCACTTCAACCGACTCGACAACCAATGCCGTACGTCGAAGAAATGCGGCAACCTCATCAGCCTCACGGTGGGGAACCGGAATTTTTCGACCAGCTTTCGCCGAAGTTCATCGAGTATCAATTCGGAGGTTCCAAGCTCATGGTGCAACAACAGATCTTCAAGGTCCGGCGAAGACGCGCTTCGATAGCGCATGCTTAAGGCGTCAGAGACGCGAGGTAGGCCGCCACATCTCTAATCTCGACCGGGCTCAGAAGCTTGGCGGACCTTTGCATCTGCGCCACCGACGGACCGCGGCGGGCGTTGACGCGTATGTCCCACAAGGTCCGGGCGAGGTAGCCCGCCGGACGGCCAGCCAAGGGCGGCGCTATTTCCGTCCCACGAAGCTCGGGCCCATGGCAGGTCGTGCACGCGATTCCAGCGGCACCGCCCGTCGCGGCAATGACGTCGCCGCGCGCCACGGCGCCGGGCGGAACGTAATCCGTCAGAGTGACATGATCGTCACTGAGAAATGTCCGCTGAATATCGTCGGACAACTCTACGATACGATCGCCGACCGCCTCTGTCCCTCCACCGGGTGCCGGGTCGAGCCAGCCGTACTTGTCCGGGATAGTGCGTGGGACCGTCGCCGTCTCAATGACACGCAACCGGGGCGCACGGGGGAGACTGGCGAAATAGGCGGCAGCCTCATCCAGTTCTTGAGGCGTCACAGACACAGCGGCCTTGATCATCTCGGCCGTGTTGGGCTGACCCGGTTGAGCCGATCGCCTGTCGCCTGAGCGAAACGCCTTGACCTGTTCGACGATGTAGGCAGCCGTTAGTCCCGCCAAGTCCGCCGATGCAGGGTAACCTTCGCCGTTGAATGCATGGCAATCCGCACAGGGCGTAGTACCGCTTGCAGCAGGTCCTCGTACGATGGCTGGAGCCGGAGGGTGATCCTCCGGATACCAGTCGATCGGGCCATCGGCTTCCTCAATTTGCGCTCGGGTCAGGGTCAGAGGGCTTCCCGGCATGTGGAACGGGCCAGGGCCTGGCGGTTTCCCAAACGCGGTCTCCGCGCCCGAGGGATACGCCCAAGCAAGTCCATCGGTAGGACTGCCGGGGCGGACACCCGCGACAAGCGTGAAGATCGACACGAGAGAGATGACGCCCGTTGTGAGCGCGCGGCGCGATGTAGGTCTTCGCCCTCGATCCATCCGCTGCACGATTTCCCTCACACCGTCGATAACACTACAAGGCGTTGATTCCTGTCAAGTGCTTATGCTTGCGCAAAATTTGGCGCGACTGCTCTGCAGGATCGAAGACGCACGGTGAAGCCTCTCAGTACCGTATCCTGAGCCGTTTCAATCAATATCGATAGGAGGGATCATGA
>Ga0116230_10001487_pt1 | contig 22405 bp, 15 predicted proteins | sample S1TSphfallax_3_FD_88678 | JGI IMG/M metagenome (GOLD analysis project Ga0116230, IMG submission 88678) | Host-associated microbial communities from peat moss isolated from Minnesota, USA - S1T2_Fd - Sphagnum fallax MG | ecosystem: Host-associated > Plants > Peat moss > Unclassified | place... | reverse complement strand
TGTTACTACAGAACACAGAAGTAGTATCGATGTCCATTGTAATTCCTTGCGCACAGAGCGCAACGCTACCACAATGAAAGTAGTATCCAAGTCAGGGAAAGCAGCTTTTGCCCCTGAGATCACTGTGCCGATGGCGAAGAAAAAAGACAAGGTGTTAAACACCCAAAACAGGCGAAGACTGTAGTGCAACTCTACAGCTGCAAAGGACTCAAATACTCCAGGAGGGGTTGCAAGAGAAGATTGAGGGAACTGATAGTCAGTCGTGTAACCCAAGGGCGGCTGCAACCAACTTGCAAATGTAATCCCAGCTATGAGGGCACCCCCAACAAGAAGTGCATTCGCTGCATCGATGAAGACCTGTCTATCTCTGTATTGTCTTTCCAAGAAGTCTTTCACGTCAGAGCGTTCCATGAGTGTATTGGTAATTTCTTCAAATTTCTCCTTGCGTTGTCTCTCCAAAAGAAATTTGAATTTTGAATGCTCCAAAAGTTTGCTGTTGTGATTTTGTTGGCGTTCTTTGGCATATTGAAGACATGTTTTGCCATTTTGATCTTGTAAGTTTGCTCGCAACCGTTCTGCTTTCGCTAGACATAAAGCTTTCACCACATTTGGGTGACACTTTATAGTAGCGAAGTGTAGGGCTGTCTGCCCTTTTTTGTTTCTCCCATTCAGGTCCACTTCTGCTTCCAGCTTCAACAACTTGTTCACAATGTGAACGTGCCCATTAATGGCAGCAAGGTGAAGAGGGGTGTTTCCACGAATGTTGATTGCATCAAGGGCTAATTCTCCAACACGCTCCAACATAACATCCACCACCTCATCATGCCCTTCCTTACAAGCAAGGTGCAATGGCGTATTCTCCTCCTTGTTTGTTGCGTTGAGGTTCAACTCAGTGATGCGCTTTTGATCATTATTCATTTCTGTGGAATCTGAATCGGTAGTTTGTTTAGTAACACCTAAGGCCAACAACATGGCCACTATCCCACCTTGCCCTGCTTCAGCAGCTAGGTGTAGTGGTGTATTATCACCACGATTTGTGTGATTTAAGTCCAATTTAGTTCTTGCACGCTCCAACAATTCCTTCACCACCTCCACATGCCCCTCTTCAATAGCCAGGTGTAAGGGGGTATTCCCACCATCGCCCGTATAGCCCATCCCGCACCTTTTACCATCAGCATGCTCCCAAAGCACCTTTACCAGCTCTAGATAGCCTCCTTTAGTAGCGAGGTGCAGTGGTGTATTTTGCTTGTCGTTTTGCGCATCCAGTTTCAATTCAAGACCACACCCCAACAACACGTTGACCACCTGAACATGCCCTTCTTTAACAGCAAGGTGTAGTGGTGTGTTTCCATCGTTATTCTTGTCATCGAGATCAAATTCGGTAGTTGCGTGATCCAACAACGCCTGAACTACCTTATCATGGCCGTTCTTGGTAGCTTGGTGTAGCAATGTGTTCCCGTGAGCATTCTTCACTTCCAAGTCCAATGTGCTACAACGTTCCAACAAAAGTTGCACTACCTCCACATGCCCTTCTTCAGCAGCTAGGTGTAGCGGTGTGTTTCTGTCCTTGTTCTGCTCCTTGAGGTACGATTCAACGTGGTCCACCACAACTTTCACTTTGTCAACATTCCCTTCCTCACTGTCTAGGTGGAATGGTATGTTTCCATCCATGTTCTCCTGATTGAAGTGCAGCTTATTGGCATGTTCTAATAACATGTTCGTCACTCGAACACACCCGCTCTTGGTAGCAATGTGTAGTGTTGTGTTTCCACTGCAGCTGTTCTTCCTAGTGAGGTCCGATTCAGAAGTGAACTCCAACAACACCCTTACTACTGCAACATGTCCCTTGTCAATTGCAAGATCCAAAGGTGTAAAGGAATTGGAGTTTTGAGTGGTTAAGTCAATCAAGCATGCATCTTGTCCAAGGAACCTCTCCACAACATTCACGTGCCCTGCTTGTGCGGCAATGTGCAAGGGTGTGCAACCTTCGTCATCTTGGACATTGATTTTGATTCCTGGCTCCCGAAAAAGCAAGTCGACAATTTCCAGAGATCCCATCCGTGCTGCAAAGTGTAGTGCCGTGAGATTGGTACTCCCTTCTCGTTCCATTGGTTGAAATGGAAGAAACCCATGTTTCCAACTTGATGGCATCATCCATTCGGGGTGTTTTTGATTTGTTGAAGGCATCCCTGATCCCATGTTTATGTCAATGTTTTCTACATGGAGCAACAACTTCACTATGGCTTCTCGATTATCAGCTTTTGATCGAGTAGCCAGGTGTAAGGGTGCGAGTCCGTGAATGTCTTGCGCATTTATGTCAATGTCATCCCACTTGAGTAACTCCTCCACTACTTCCACACTGTTGCATTCCACTCCGTAGTGAATAGGGAACCTCTTGAGGTCATCGCTTCGGTTCAAATGGCAGCCAACATCTGATGATCTCAGTTTCCTTTCTGCTTGAAGAAGCATCTGCACCACCTTGCATCTGTCTTCCTGTGGTCGTCTGCTTCCCAAATCGCGATCGGGATTTTCGTCGCCTTCTGCTACTAGATGGAGAGCTGTCAACCCAACTTCAGTTTTGGCATCAACCTTCACCCTTGGATCCTTTGTTAGAAGCTCCACAACCTTTGGGCAAGCGAACCTTGCCGCCACATGGAGAGGAGTCATTCCATGATATTCGGTAGCATTCACGCGTATATTGGGGTGTTGAAGCAACAATTTGACGAACTCCCACCTTCCGTCCTTAGTTGACGCTATGTGCAGTGGTGTTCGGCAGCGCCGAAGAGAATTCACGTGTATTGTAGGATGCTCCAACAGGGCCTTTGTACATATTCAAAACAAAGATTGAATCAGTTCAAACACACACAAGCCATAATTCTTTTAGTTCTTTCGTTATGCATGAATCATTCAATGGAAATGATTGTACCTTGGCAACTCCCGTGTCTTGATTATGCTGTATTGCTTCTTTGAGGGGGTTTGTGCCTCCCTTTCCTTCGTTCACGTTCACATTCGATCGGTTGAACAATAGGTTCCGCATCTCGTCTTCACTACCGGAAAATGCTATATTCCACAGCTTCTTTTGTGCCATCCTGCTCGACTTCCGAAAGGAGTCACTCTCTCGTGCACGACCTCTAGAGATTTTATAACTAGAACTTGAGTAGTCTGTGAAGTCTAACCCACAATCAACGAAAAAAATCTTGAACGCCACCAAAACTAGATCCTCAGCAGCTAGAAACTCACTTCCCCAACGTATAAGTCATGACCTTGGACTCAGCTAACACGCTTTGAATCAGAACTCGTGAATTTGATGAACTCTTGACGACCTGCAGGACTATCTTCACACAAAAGTTGCTGATGAGTTCTGGTTTCAGGTTTCTTTTTTTATACATTGCAAGGAGAGTTGCTGATGATCATGACTGCGAAAGCTTTTTGGTTTGGTGGGGACCCTAACAGAGGTGCTACGGCAGAACTAAGAAGCAAACTTGACGTTACTCGGAACTAGTTCTTCAACTTCTGTACCGTTTTCCTTAAATGATTTCTACTTAAACTAGCCACCCATATTTTTTTGCTAACGAGGACCCACTCGCGGACATTTTCTGAGGAGGACGTTCCTGGCGGAATCATTTACGTCAAGGTGGATGGGTAATCGGAACGCCCTAGTACAGAACTGGAGAACCCACGTGGCTTTTCAGGTACCACTACGCAACTGTAGTGTGCCTGGAATCACGTTTGCGGTCAGGTTCTGCGCCGGAAATACCTGTGCAGCGGTACAAGGGAAGCTATTTCCAAGTTCTATTCACCTCCGAATTTGAATTTAATTCAATTTTTTAGTTCATTTGGTTCATGCTAAACTTGAATGATTTTGAGCGTCCTGGTACTGGAATGCAGGACACAAGTTTTTTTTTCTCTACAATATACCTGTACTAGGCTGAAAGTCATGTTTGTAGCAGTGGTGTTTTTTTTCAATTTCCTGATAGAGCCAGGGTAGCCATGCATCACTGGGCAGATTCAGCCCATTCGCATGTTATGTGAGAACTGTGGTAAGAAAACTGTGGAATGTAATAACCTTTGTATGAGCTCTGTTGTGCATAAAAATGACCATATAAGTTGGACATTATATGGTGTTAGTACTAAAAAAATTGCAGGGGGCAAACACTCAGAAAGATGGAACCACAGCCTACTCCATAACCAAAATAATGTCACATAATGGTTTTTAAAAGAAAACCTATCAGACTCCATTTGCTCATTCATTCCATTTGTTGGGCCCTGCCCGGGAAACCTGGCATTGGGTTGTTAAATTCCATTTGCCCATGGAGTTGCTTTGCTTTGCTTTGTTTGATAACCATCTTTGAAATTGATTTGAACTGTATTAAAGTTTTTCCAATCATCATGATGTTCCCATAAATTTCATCATGTGTCCCAAAAAGTCCAAATTTGTGCTAGTGAGAAAAAGAAATGATTTTTATGAGACATCTACGGGTAAAAATGAGAGACAAAGAAATACAAATAAATGAAAAAGTGAAAAGTTTAAATAACCATTCTATGAGAGTACCTAGACCTTGGGAACATACTATGTTACAGCAAGTGATCAATGACAATTGAGTACTTTCTTCCTTGAACCAGATGCATTTTGGAATGCCATTTTGTGGAAGTCAGCCCTAAGATGGGCTCTTTATTTATTATTAACAAATTATGGCCCATTACAAATTCTAAAAGATGTTGGAACTTGGGGAATTTGTGTGATACCTTCAGGGTACACAAAAAGGAATACCCTAACCATGTTGCTTTCTAAGAGCCCGATGGATTGGTCCAAAGAGTTGTCGAAGATACATGCAATAGTTAAAAGCAAGCCACATCTTTTAAGTACAACTTTATGCCCTGACCTTTTTTGAACACATGTATGGCATTTCACAATCGGGCAAATGTGTCCAAAGGCATTAGTTTTTATCTTGACCAATTAATTTTCGCTAGATTGGGGTATCAAGTCCCTGCTAGAATTGTCAAGGATAGGACAAGTATCAGCATCTTTCGAGTTGGCCAAACTCAATAGGCCAGTTATCCTTTATGGCAGGAACTTTTTTTGAACACATGCAGTGATGTATGGTTTTCTCACAATCGGCAAATGTGTCCAAACATATTGGGTTTTATCTTCACCAATTACTTTTCCCTAGATTGGGGGTATCACGTCCTGGCTAGGTAAACGTGTTAAGAATAGGACAAAAATTGGCATCTTTTAAAGTGCCCAACGTCAACAGGCCAATTATGTTTTGTGGCCTAATCTTTTTTGAACATGGTTTGCTCTCAATTGGCAAATATGTCCAAACACGTTGGCTTTTTATCTTGACCAATTCTTTTTCTCTAGATTGGGGTATCAAATCCCGGCTACGACTAAAATGGGCATCTTTTGAATTGCCCCACATCAATAGGCTAGTTGTGCTTTATGGCATGATCCTTTTTGAACACACCTAATTATGTACGGTTGCTCATTGAAACTACTAATGGCCAGTTATTGAGTTTTGACCTGATTATCAAGTCAGTTATTAATAACCTACCAGCAGGTTATTGATCTTTTGATAACTTATTAAATTGATATCTGTCTGGTATTGAATTTTCAAATTTTAATACCTACCTTGATGACTCAATTATCATCCAGATAGGTTATCAATCTTTAAGCACTCATACAAAATAATATAATAATAATAAATTTTAGTTTAAAATCTTTTAAACCCTATAACTGGTGTAGATCCAGCGAGTTAACTGGTGGTTCTCAATCAATTACTTGGTAACCTACCCTTATGCATAACTGATGATTATTACCTGGCACCCCAAAAAAATTCAAAGAAAAAAAAACCCAGTGGTTATTTGAAAAAATCAATAACCTTTCAACACTGGTCCAAACACATTGGTTTTTATCTTCACCAGTTACTTTTCCCTAGTTGGGTATCAGGTCCTAGCTAGAATTGTTAAGAATAGGACCAATATTGGCATTTTTGAATTGCCCAATATCAATCGCTAGTTATCAAGAAGAAGAAAACTTGCATTGAACAAGGACAGCCATCGGCCCAGCTTCATTTGCTAGTAGAAGATCAAGAGGTATTTTGTTGAATCACCAGCCATCCATTAGGTCACTTAAAACAAGGTTTCCATCGGCAATCCACCATCACATTACATCCTTACTGCAATTATTTATTGGGCCCGGTTTCTGGTTTCTTCAATTTTGTGATGCTGCTCAGGTGGTGATTATCCATAATTTATTTAGACAAATTTGACAATCTTCAAAATATGAAATTAAAAAATCTTAAGCACCATTTCATATTCTAGGAAATTGTGACAATTTTTGTTGCTTTTAGGTTTTTTTTTAGTAATTTTTTTGTTTAAAAGTGGAATTTTTGATAGAACATTCTTTCTCAAAATATTGTTCACAAAATGACAAAGAATTTCCACCAAAAAACTCATCGATTGGGGTTTGCCTTTATGCAGGGCTTGGTGATGTGCAACCCGCATTAAGGAATAAAATAATGGGCAAAGAATAAGCCAAATGTTCACACATGCAAGAAACTAACAAATACTTATTTTATCTACACTTACATATTTTGCTTCAATCTTAGCCTATGCCATATAAATTACCAAATTCAAGTTCCCAAATATAGGAAATCTTCACATGTGCAAAAGCATCCTGAAGAGAGAGCTACATTCTTATATTTGGGTTAGATCTAACCTTATGGCACATAAAGTGCCAAAATTGAGGATTGTGTATCATGCATTTTTGGACTACATAAGTTGTGGAGCACAACCTTCATCACTTGGCACTACATCTGTGACAATATAATGCTCAGTACAACTTTTCATCAGAAACAGTGTTTTTTCTTTTTTTTCAATTGTATGATGTAGCTGAAGTGGTGATCTTCTATAAGACGATTTAGCCAAATTTGACAATAAAAAAGTACAAAAGAAAAAGCACTTAAGTATAAATTTTGGGCTGCCTACTAGAACTTAATATACAATCTGGGAATTTCCCAAAAACTACAAGATTTTCGCTGAAATTGGTGACTACAAACTCAAAGAAAAAAAGGAACAATTTCTTTTTTCCACGATTTCAAAAAAGCTACTGTAGCAAAGACTCACCACAAATAAAATAAAATTCACAAACATTGCAATTGCTGCAAATGCAATTAATGTGTAACACCCATGTTTGTCGAAGAGGCTCTTATTTATGGTTAAAGCAATTGTCTTCACCACTCTCTGTATCACCCACACGAGAGAAGTAGAAAGAGATATCAGATCATGTGATTTAGTTCTTGGCACAATAACATTGTAATATCATCCATGATGCACTAACATTCCTTGGCAATGATAGCCAGACGGATTACAGCTAATACTAGAGGCAACATAAGTCAAGTAAGACCATAGAACCAGAAGTGGAAGAGGAGGTAGAGGATAATGGAGCAGCACCGAACACCATGAGTAGTGACTCCTAAGGGGACTCTGAAGGGAGCCCTACTATGAACCTTTATAATTAATATAGCCTACTTGGGCATGCAATAACTTGGGAATGTGTGATTGGAGGAGCAGTTTAAGTTTATTTCAAATATGATGCAATATAGTTTTGGTTTAAGATTAGAATCCATTTGTTCAGCTAATTGAAAGTAAGTGCAAAAATTCAGGTTCAACTTGGGTTGTGTTTCAAATTGTTTCATCACTAAGAAAAAATTGTATGTAGTAGGAAATGGAAATTCAGTTACCTCAATATGCTTATTGTAGCTGTTTTGGATGGTTTACCTTATTTCAATGACCTTTAAATTCTTGATTATTGAAGAACAACATGAACAAAGTGCTGTTAGTGTGTTCTTAATTTTTGGACAAATTACTTAAACATGTCTTTAGTGTAAAGAGACGCCAAACACTAAAGTTTGAACCCTGACTTCTTAAAACCATACATCAAGAACCCCCGCCCCCCTCAATGTTTGAGAGGCACCAGAAAAGTGCCATCACTTGGTGTCTTCTTCTCCCAGCATCCTATCTTCTGAGTTCTTTTATCTGTAATTTGGGGCTATTTGCTGGCCTTCTGGTTGGGGTTTCTCTCATGTATGTTTAGAGAAAGAAGATGGGAAAATCACAAGTATGTCCAACTACTGAGCACAGTGTTGTTTTTACAATTTTATGATGTTCCATCAATTGTGAGTATCTCAAGAGGGATTTAGTATTACCCTAGTACCTTGGCTGGTTCAGCAACAAGGTGCCTAATAAAAATTTTAAATTTGTCGTTTACTTTTGGCAATAAAAATAATAATATTTCACAAGTAGGCACTATACTAAATAATGAAGCTGGTGTGCTTGAAAGTTTCTTTCAGGTTTTTGGCATAGAACGTAAATGTTTTCAGAATTTTAGGCAATTCCAAAATAATTAATCAGTGCCTAACAAGCCTGGGTACTGTACTGGCGATAAATTTCTAGAACCTATCAAAAGAGTGAGAATATGCTATAAAAAAATTGCCTCCAAAACTAACATCCAAGTTCATATTTGGCAGTTTTTTTTAATTCAAAAAAATTAAGATTATTTCCCCATGAAATTGGAAATATGGAACTTTTCTTAAATTCGCATTTTGTGAAATTTTGCACCAGAAAAAAAGTCTTTTAAGCACTTGCAATAATACTGCTGGCATTTATTTAATGCCTAGTTGCCAGGGAAGCCAAGTCAGGAATTTTTCTTTGGACATTTCTTTTCTGGAAAGGAAAGCAACTCTGAACTAAAAACAATGTTCAACATTTTCTGTGGATGAAAGCAGAAACCCTAATTCAGTTATGTGGCAGAGGATGCGAAAGTTGTTGTGCTATAAGGATGTCGAAAGTTCAGTTACTTGTTTTTCTGTTTTTGGCTTGGTTTGTTGTTTCATAGGTAGTTATTGTGGATTGGCTTAGGTGAGTTGGTTTCAATGATGGAGTGGGATCCTTGCTGTTCAATTAACAATCTCGATGGGGAGTGTGAATCATAATTCTTGAAGATGATTGGTGTCGAGCTTTCAAAGGAGTGGAAGGAGGAGGACGAGGAACTATTACATGAAGTTGGTTGAGAAAAAGAAGGGCATGCATTTTTTTCTTTTGGGAGTGGGAGAGGTTAAATTCTGATTTTGCTAGTTAGGAAGTGTGGAGTGTGTTTGGATTTTCATAGCAGTTAGCTAAGGGCAGAAGTCCTGTTGGACTTCTTTTCTTGAATCTGGTGCTTGATCTTCCGTTATGCCAAAAGCGTTAGGAAGAAAATTGAAGGTCTAACATTTGCATTTTAGGGACCAAATCAAGGGAAATGACGAAAAAGTCTAGGATTTCAAGAGCGGTTGTAGTGGCAGCTACCATCTTTGACAGTTTTTGGGGGTTTTGATGTGAATGTGTAATGTGGTCTATTTTGAAAAGAAAATACTTGTGATATTGTGGGAGCTCCGGGGATTTTGGAACAAGAGGATACTATGAGATGTAGACAATCACATCTACCTGCTTTGTTTTTTAACTTTGTTCAACTTTTGAAAGAGATTACATAATGATGTTAGGGTAGCACTTGTGGGATTTCTATTGTTGAAGGATGAGTTGCCACACTCGTAAACAACCAGTTGGGTCCTTGAGGGGAAATAAAGAGAAGTCTGATCCCTTGAGGTCAATAGAGCTAGAATAACAAAGTCTATTAATTTGGAAGGATTTAGGTTTTGGAACAATATCTATTGTAACTTTCTTTCTACTCTTTGGACATTTTCAGTAAATCTTGTTGAATGTGTATTCAAAATGTTACAAATACCTTCTCAAAATCATCTCCCCTTCTTTTTTGGTGACACAACTCTTGTTCTTATTACTTACCTACAAATACCTCAACAATTATTGTAACATTGGGCCATCTCATGCTTTCATGGATGAATAGTTGAAATTGTACCCAAAATTGTACATGAAATGTAATAGTCAATTCGTGTCAAATACAATTTGGGCTTGTATTTAAATCATTTTCACCTAAAGTAGTAAAATGGCCTACAAACTATATTTTGGATGAAAAATAGCAAACTAATTAATGTGAACACAGTTTGAACTTGTAAATAAACCCAAGACATATATTGCCCTTTAAGAGAGCAAGAAAAATCAAATAACTAACCATATGGATTGACCCAAGTAATGAACAATGTTGTGTGGGTATATTTTTCACATAGATATACCCATTGGGTACAAATAGGGTATATTTTTATCTTAACTTATTTATCTCAAATCAACATATTTTAATGAAGTGCATATCCAATGGTATGTAAATTTGAAATTTTATACCTTAATCATAACCTTGGATATGAATAAGAAATATCCATACCCAAAGCTGAATATGTTTGGGCATCTAGGTTTTTAAATTACAATAAATATGACTTAAAATTTGATAGTCATGCTAGTGTTTTTTTCCCCTCTTTTTTCTCCAATTAGGATTGCCCCATCACACGAAAAATAGAAAAAAGTTGAAACTTTGAAAGCTCCCCCAAAATATAAGTTTGCATTTGAAGATTAAGGATTTTTCCTTTAACAAGCTATAGAGGTGAAAAGGTGAAAAGTTTGGGCACATCATACAAGTCAAAATTGAGGATTGCTAACATGTGATAAAAATGCACATTTTAAAACTTAGGAATGATAAATGTGTGGAAAGAATATATCTCAAGTGAAAGACTTCTCTCCTTTAAAAGGCCATAACTTTCACTTCGCTTAACAAAATTAGATAATTCAAAAACATATTGGAAAGCACAAAAATGAGTTACAAATTATCTTGAAGCTTCATCATCAACCAAGTGTCAATCATGATGCCACTATCATTTCATACATTAAATGTTCACTCATAAATATGTTTGCCCAAGTCAAGGATGATCAAACATTCTGATTTTTTCATTTTGACATTGGATTTCACCTTTGAAATTTGTTTCAAAATTTCCAAAATGTGAATATTTTCTTTCATTTTGACATAAATAAATAAATATCTATTTTTAAACCAGAAAAAAGGTTACATGTGAGTGCTGGATGAGAATTTTTTTAATGTTAGGGCATGAGGTGGGGGTAGGAGCATGGCAAACATATTCACAATCACATGAATAGGAGGTGACAAAAGTTACTTGACAAAATGGAGGTGATAGAAATGATTTAGCACTCTCTGATAGTCACTTTTCACCATTTGCCCAAAAATTTATTTTATTTACCTATGTAGCTAGACCAAAGGCCAAGGTTATATACTATTTTAATTTAGAGGTGTCCATCTTGTGATTATTAGTTTTAGTGTTTGGTGATTCAAAGAGCCCCACCACCCCCACCTCCCTTGCCCCCACCCCCCATCGACCCAAAAAGATGAAAAACCCTTTGCATGCACCCTCAACAACTAACTAATATTCACCATAGTAATATAACATGACCATCGAGATTGAAATCAAGTGAACCTTCGATTTATTAAATTTAAGTGTTTATATCTTGCGATAAATCTCTTGAGTATAATTTTTTTGGTATGTTGTAGGTTTATATTTGAAAATGATGAAAGCATGATATTTTTGTGACATGGAAAAATAATTTTGAAACCAAAAGAAAATTGATAAGTTTTGTGACAAAGAGATGTTGTAAAATGGAAAAAACCAAATTCCTTTGCAATGAGTGCCACCTTCAAAAATAGAAATGATGATTGTAAATATGTTCCACTATTAATAAAATAATGAAAAATATAAATAACATCAATTTGGTGATAATATTATTTTGTAAACAAATTATGCATTTGGGAACCATTGTGAACATTACTTGTTTTTGAAAAGAAATTGGATTGGGTAGTATATAAGTTGTTTAATTAAGTGGTTTGTTACTTGTACCTTGGTCATGTATTGATGAGATGAAATAAAATTATTTGAATAAAGAAAAAAAATTAGATGGTTGCTAGTTTACTTTGTTGATGAAAACCTTGGTTGGAAAAATGCACTCATGATGGAGCAATGCACTTTTGCTAGTAACTCTATGAACTTAAATATTTATGTGATAAAAGGAAGCACTTTTAGACACAAAAGTTCAAGCTTGAACATTCACATCAATAAATTACAAGTATTGTCAATTATTTTTTCATTACTAAAATTTTCCATGCCTAATATATGATTGTTGTATGCATTGTAAAAGTCATCCATTTGAAATTCACGTATTGGAAAATAAACTTGTATGGCATGTTTTGCTCCAATGCCCACATGAATTAGATCTATTGCACAAATTTGAAGCACATAACTTAGAACTAATGAAAATAATAGTTTAAGAAAGAAAAGTACAAAAAGGTGAAACAATTAAATTTGATGGAAGAAAATAAATTCACACATGCAATTGGCGAATGTAAGTGGGCCTATGTAACATGCACATACATAAATTGGTAGTGGCTACAATGATCAACTATAATTACTCCGCTTCCTCCACTAACATATATAAAACATGAAGATGTTTCATAAGACCATTTGTAAGGACATTGCACAAGTGGCACACCAACTTTCATCTAAACAATAATTCATTTAAGGTCTTAGATATGATTAGTTTGAAATGATGATAATTTTATGCATAAAAATGTATGGTTGCTTGAAATTCACTTCCACATTAGACTTGCTTGTATTCCTTCTCCTGACAAACCCAATAGTGGGATACAAGGTGGTTGTCGAGTTAAAATAGGTCAAATCCAACAATTCCTTATTTTTGGTGAAAGATATGTACCTCGTCACATGATTGACTTCTACACCCATAATGTCCCCCATAGTGTAGCTTAACTTAGGCCGAATTTACACTTGCAATTAGGGCAAAAAATGTTGGGGCTAACTTTGAGCATTTTAGGGTTGCACATGGGCGTCAAGTTACTAATAAATGCTAAAACATTGACATCAGGATATTAATATATGCTGGAACATTGGCCCCAAGGGTTGCAAATTGGCCTCTCAAATTTGATGGTATCAGCCTGCGGGCCCATACAAAGCCATAAAGTTCTGGATTTATTCGTACTTGGGGCAGATGGAACAGTTTTTTTCTATTTCAGTTTTGACTCCTAGTGTAAAGCCCTTGGGGCCAACTCTTGCTAATCAATAGGAATGTTGGATTTGGGTTGAACATTCGCCCTGACTCCTAGTGTAAAGTGGGCATTAATGTCCACATCCTGGGTTTGAATCAGTTGCTTATCGTTAGAGATGTCATCATTGTTATAGTGAGGCTTACCATTATTATGATAGCCATAGGTGTACCATGTTAGATTCCCACCTTAATATTATTTTTGAAGTTTTCATGGTTAAATCTGATGGTAGTAGTTTTACTCAAATTTTCCTTGATTTTGATCTCAAAGTAGTAAGACAATGTTTAGTGTTCCATGTCATTGGTTGATAGTTGATAAGTTCGGACACCCAACACCAATGAAAACTGCAGTGCAACTCTACAGTCGTAAAGGACTCAAATGTTCCAGGTGAGTGGTCGTTCCATGTCATTGGTTGATAGTTGATAAGTTTGAACACCCAACACCAATGAAAATTGCACTGCAACTCTACAGCCGTAAAGGACTCAAATACTCCAAGTTAGGTTTCAAGAGAAGACTGTGAGAATTGGTAATCAGTGATGTAGATCAACTAATTTTCGTTAAACTAACCATGGATAAATTAATTTTGGCTAATCTAACCATGGATAAAGTAATTTCGGTTAAACCAATGTTGATTAAACTAATTACGGCTAAACTAACTAAGAAAACAATTTAATTGAAAGCTTAAAATAAATTAATAATGACTAAACCAACATGACTAAATTAGTAAATTTAACCTTGTAATTGATTCAAATAAAGTTGGTTGACCCAAAATTGATATACCATTTTTATATGATTTAATTTTTTTTTAAATAAATATTTTATCCATCATTAATTTAGTCTTGTGGTGATTTTAATCAAAATTAGCTTGGCCCCAAAAACATTATTATATTATTAATCATCATATTTAATAATATATAATGAATAAAACCTATAATAATTATACTTGTAATTATTAATATTATTACTTATTAATTACTTGACTATTATAATTCAATACTTATTACTGATATTATTAAAATAAAAATATCATTTTAAAATAATTATTCTTTTTATTATTTAATATTTTTATTAATTTTGATAATATACCTATGTCTAGTAAGTTAATTACACATACTAATTTACAAATTCATAGCCTAGGCTATGTAATAATATTATAGTAAATATTATAATTAATTATAATTATAGTATTTATATACTTATAATTATTTTCCAATATTATTATTTACCATATATTATTTAAATGTATTTTATATTTATAATTATGGTATTATAGTTGTGGTTAGTAGGTACATTAATTAACCTATCATTATTTGTTATTAGTTATTCATAATGATTTAAATTAATAATATTATTGAATATTTATTTTCAATATTATAATTATTATCGTCCTTAATTATTAATAATATATATTTTTCAATAACTATAATTTTAATTTTAATCATAATATTAATTATGGTAATATATTTATGGCTAATAGGCTACATTAATTTGCCTACAAGTACCCTAGTCTAGGTTAGTTATTAAGCTAGTTTATCTATTAATTTAAATAAAGTAATTATTTTTTTTCATTAATTATTATAAATAATTTTAACTATTAAAATTTTATTTTAATTATAAATATTAGCACTAATATCTATTAACCAAGTCATAATATTATTCATTATATTATATTATTATTACCTATTAAGTTTTAATGGTTATAATATAATTAATTTAGCTAATAGGTAAACTATGTCAATATGGTTATTTGCATGTAGGTTGTAACTCCATTGGTTGCAATTGTAACTGAATTTTTTATCCTATATTTTTGGCCATGGATTCCAAGTGTGCACTCTATATAAGTAAGTGCATTTGGCTTGTTCACAAACCAAGTGCCAAATGCCATTTGGGATGGGCCAATGAAAGAAACTCAACCCTAAAAGTTAAACTGAAAAAAATAATTGGATAACAAGTGTATGATGTCACCCATTACTACTTTTATTTCAAAAATGATGCATAAAATTGCCACCAACCAAAACTAATGTGATTATATTTTATTTTATTTTGTCGTAGGCACTACATCTTTTGGTATTCATATCTTGAGAATTCAACATTATATTTAAATGTTTAGTTTCAAGAAATAAACATTTAAAATCATGTTTTATCCATGATGATAATGTGAGACATTCCAACACATGATGTTAAGTTAATAAGTATCTTGAACAACTACAATTTGATGAATTATATTTGAGGCAATATCATTATTTGTCACATTCAAATTTAGTGTTTAATGTTTGTTTATCCCTTATTAATAAATGATGAATACTGAAAAATATACATTGATAAAACATTTAAATGCCACATGTGAATCAATCACTACGATTAACCAACTAAACAATCATTTCTTTGACATCAACTTGTGATAATTTTAAAAAGTTAAACCCATTTTCACATCATTATGGAGTTGACATCATCCAAAATTTGACATACATTTCATTTTATTAATGTTGTTCAAGATGTTAACAAACAAGAGAAAAATGAAAATTGTGTGATCTACATTTCTTAAAGCACAAGAAAACAAACAAAAATAAAATATGATGTTAAAAGCAAACGGAGTTGATTCAACTAGTCTTGTGGAATGACTTGGTAATTTGAATGGGTAGTCAATGGAACCCTTAACATTCAACGTGTTCCCCTAGCTTTTAACACCAAAGGAATGGGCCCTTGGTGGTTGATATTATCAAGTTGTGGCCACCAAGCTTGCCCTATTCATGGGTTCAATCAGTGACCGTTTACTTGTTAAAATCATCCATCAAGGCCAATTTCTAATACATTGAAGGATGGGATTCTAAGAAAACTACCATTGATAACAAGAAAGTTATATAAAGACATTTAATGATTTCATTAGGTCTTTCAAGTTATGTGATTGAATGTAAGGTAAACCTTAAGGTGGGGCATTCTTGAAATACAATTTAGAATGAAGCAAGCTTTTTGTAGGGCAAAATCCCAAGGTGGCAGCATTATCAAGAAATAAATGCTTAAGAGTAAACATTCATTAATTGTAGCTTGACATTTTTGGCCCATCCCCCATCCATAATATTTACCCATCAAACAAATGCTTGGGCCATGTGGGCTAACAACTGGAGGTGGGGTGGAGGCAGTTACAAAAAAATGATTTTCATCAAATTTTAGTTATAAATTCAATATAAAACAAAAATAATCATCATTTTTTTTATCAAATTTATTTGTAAACTAAATATAAAGTAAAGCACATTCATCATATTTTTATATTTTTGGGGTTGTATGACATAATTGTTATTGTTGGCTATAGGATTGCAATCTCAGTGGAAGATGCATGTTAGTAACTCATATAAGTAAAATGGCTTTTCATCTTAGATCATCCTTAAATCTATGTGCATAACAAAAAAAAAGAAACACTTTGCATGCCATGTCCTCTTTTTGTCTTGTTTTGTCCATCAATGTTTATCGTCAAACTTGGTCCCCAAAGTTATGGAATATAGATAAACAAATAGGGTAGAAAGAAATTTAAGGTGAAAAAATGTATAGAACAAAACAAATATTGTGAAAATTGATTACAATAAATTCAAAATTCATTTGAATTTTTTTGCTTTGTACAAATTTTGGTCAAAACGTTACAAAATGTTTTGACAATGAAACCACCAAAATTTACAATTAGCAAATGGCTTCCTTTGAAGATTATTATATCCAGTACATTTGATTATTTTGAGTATGTTTATGTGTTTTTGTTCATGTCTATTAGTTAAATATTTACGAAAAATACTAAAAACAACATCAAGCTTAAAGTGGGTACAAGACAATTGAAACTTTGCAACATTTGATTGCATTTGAGGTAGAGAGTTGTTACAATGCTACTAAAACCTTCATGTTAGGTCGATTGTTTGTCCAACATAAAATCATCCAATTGGTATACATGTGATTGTGTATACATTGTTTACACAATGATTCACTAGTTTTTTATTTTCAATGTTGTTATTGACATTGACGATGATGCTTTCATGGTGGAAATATTATTGTTAACGATTATTATTGAATTAGTTTTCATGTTGGTGTCATTGTTGTTTTGGAGATTCTCAAGAAGTTGTTTTGTTTGTTCGAAAGTCAAGTTAGACCATATATTAATGTTGGTGATTTTGATTAAAAATTGAGCCATTTGGAATGGCACAAGATTTTTGGGTACTTCCTTGTGAATCATGTCATTAATGGTATACACTATAAGATCAACTTCAATGTTGTTATAGGGGATATTGAGAGCATCCATGACACATTTGGTGTGTCTTGAAATATGCCAAAAACATGATTCATATGACAAGTTTGTTTTGGTGAAGAAACAGGAAAAAAGAAATTCAAAATGTGATGGGAAATTCTTAGGGCCAACATTTTGCTATGGGTCCCAAAAACTTGGGTTTTTTGTTTTTCCACTCGTCATCAAACTAGTTTGCCTCATATGAGGAATCAAATGTTGGAGGTGTGTTGTAGCCTTTGTAGCCACAAACATCAAGAAGGCAAAGTTGGCTTTCTGTTGGGTAGAAAGTCTATTTTTATTTCCTTCTGTTTTTTGTCAAAAAGGGGTGGGATGGAGTCAATCAAGTCCTTCTTGAGTTTTTTGAACATCGTTGCATAGTTTGGAGTTTTTGGTGTGGCCACGTCAACTTTCAAGCATGTAAGTACTTTCAAAGGGTTGATTTGGTTTGTGCAAGTCATAAGAAAAAATTGTCGTTGTGATTTTTGGTGTGCAAAAGTCTGCAGCATGATGAATGGTAGTGGTCGTGAAAGGTGTAAAATATGTAGTGTGAATGTTCATTTGCAACAACATTGAAGGTGGAGAAATAAAGTTGTATGATGTGAATTTGTTTTTAAAAGTGGATTGAAGGTTGTGATGACATGGAAGTGGAGTGATTGGAGTGGGTCATCTTGTTGTATGTGGTGTTCTCTACAATGATGATTTTTTTAATTTTTTTTTTGGTTAATCTACAAAGTCGGTTTTTTGTGTTTCTATTTTGGTTTCATTGAGGATGGGTGAAAGTTTTTTGTACACTAAAGTTAGGGGTTATGTTATTTGGGACAAGAGTTTAGAAGGAATGGAATGATGACAAATGAAAGTTTTTATTTTTATTTTAACATGTTATTTTCATTAACGTGATGTTAGGTGACATCATTCATGTCATGAATATGCATGTTGTAATTTGTGACCAAATGAATTTTGAAAAAAAAATTGATTTCTTTTATGAAATGTTCTTTTGAAAAACTTTTTTTTATAAAAATTGTGACATGATGTGATGTAATTATTTTGAAAATTATTTAAAGAATGTTTTGAAAATTCATTATGGTCACATACATTGTTGGTTCGGTGTGATTTTTGCATGTTACAGCTTAAGAAATAGCCCATAGTATGGAACAATTTAATCTTTAAAAAATCATATGTTATATAGTTAGATTTTATAAAAAAAAATTTTATGATTATCACTTTGGTTTCATGTTGAAATTTGCTGTCATATAACCTTAAAAAATGAACATTTTGAATGTACATTCAATTGAAGTGAAAAATTGCGAAAGAATAATATTTGTATAAATCAACATCCACATACATATGGATTGGGCTCGAAAAACACAATTAAGAAAAAAACATTTCCTAGATTTTTACTTAAGGTCATGTTTGATTGGTAATTTTAAAGTTACTCAAGATAACTTCAATTTACTCAGGGTCAATAATAGTGTTCTTGTCATACAAAAAAAAATTCTTAAGCTTCAAGTACTCACTTCTTCAAAAGCTTTGTTCCATTCTACACAAAGCACAAAAACACCCAAAAAAAAAACTAGTTGAATTCAAATGTTCATTGTTTTATGATTTTAATAATGGTTTCATCAAATGTTCGAAATTTTAAAACTAAGATAAAAATATGAAATTATAATTTTTTCTATATTTGTATACTTGAATTTGGTTTTCTCCCCTTTGATTTCATCTTCAATTTTTTTCCTTTGCTAAATATTGAAACATGTAAAATTCATTCTAAATACGTTCTTCATATCATACGTACAATATCCATTTCTAAAAAATGAAATGAAAAATTCAAAAAATCCATTAACATTCAATGCATTTAAAATCCAACTATTTCAAATTACCACAAATCATTAAATTTGCATCATTAATAACTCTGGACAACATAACATATGTGAGACCTAAAGCAAATGATTCTCTAACATCAACAAAAACTTTTGATGTAATTGTTGCACCTTGTGTTTTATGACCAATAACATGCCAATACAATTGAAAATTAAGCTTTGTAATAATATGCTTCATATGTATATTTATGTTGTAATATTCGTTTACTTAAAATTGAACTTTCAATAACTTTTTATTATAATACTTGTAATGATTTCATTATCATAAATAAAAAAGATGTGACAATAGAAGTAGCTCCATTAATGGCACCTTTACAAATATTAATATTTTTTGGAATCATCAGTTTTGTTGCAATAAAAACATATTTAAGATGGTATAATTTAGAATCAATTTAAAATATTTTCAACACTTGTAGCATTAATATCCAATGTTATAGTGAAAATTTCACGAGGTTGAAAAAATATATGTATTAAAACATGGTTATATTTATCAACATTTTTTAAAATGTGAAACAAAATCATTATATTATAATCCATGCGAAATTATATATCAATTTTTGAAATATAAAAACATGAAATAACATTATTTATTTCAATTTGTGTAGGTTGTCTAATATGTATTGTATTAAAAAAATGAAAACATTGGATGTGTAACATGTTTCATAAATGTTTGTAAATTGCAATGAATCATTCTTGACCGACATGGTGCCATTGAAATATGACATTTTTGCAATATAATTCATCTTTTAAAAAATAATGTTTACATACAGGTGATAATTGTTTAATATCTCCTATTAACAATAATAACATATTTGTGAATGGATTTGAATTATTATGAACTCGTTTAAAACATTGTTCTATTGCACATAACATAACATTAGTCATCATTGACATTTCATCAACAATAATAACATGTGCATGTTTTAATGTTTTTAATATTTGATTTGGTTGTGATAAAATAAATAAATAACCACATAGTGGTATTCTAAATTGTGTATGTGCTGTATAAGCATGTTGAGATAGTCATAAAACAACAGCTCCAATAATTGTAGTTAATAATACATTTTTATTTTGCATATGAAGATATTGTGTAAAATATTTAATAAAAATAGTTTTACCATTTCCATGTGTTCCCTCCAATATATGTAGCCTTATTGGTTGTTTGATTAAAAGCTCAAATATTTGCAATTGTTCATCATTAAATGTATGATTTTGTATTTCATCATTAAAATTCAAATTTTATATTATTTATATGTTTTTTATATTTTCATTTTGGAATGTTGAATGCAAACATGAATATTTTTCATAGAACATTTCATAAAATTGTGTTTGTCTTTCATTTTCAATCATTTTTTATTTTCATATTGCATCAAATATGTTTGTAAATATTTAAGATCTTGTAAATTTTGTTGTAAACAACATTATTATACATATGAAAGCTCAAGGTTATTTTTAGATAATAGTTTTTTTTCATTGTGAAATGGTATTATTTTTAATAGAATATTGAAAAAAATACTTCACTATTATACACAAGATGAAATTTGTAATTTTTATTAATTATTTATTATCATAAATAATAAATCCAAGACTATTTTTTCCAAATCATTGACATCTAGGATATATTTTATGGTTATGATCATATTTTTAAAATATTGTGCAAATATTAATTGTTCAAATTGAATTGGTTTAGAAATAAAAATATCAATTGGATCAAAACCCAAAATTCTTGATTTAGTAACTAGTTTTGTACAAAGCACTTGTGGTTTTGAATTAATATATTTAACTGCACAACATTTATGTATAATTGGTATATTTAAACATATAAATGTTCCATCTACAAGTGATACATGTTTTGATATTATTAAAATAAAAATTAATTGTAATTGTACTTGTGATGCATTTTGCAAACCTAGTTGTTTTACATTTACAAAATTAAAATTTAATGTTCCATGTGGTTCACATTTCATGGCATATTTTAGTAAATAAAATGACCAATATGAAGATGTAATACATAAAATATTCAAATGAGCACCCCATAACAATAACAATGTTGGATGATATGGAACAACATTTCAATTTTCATATTGTGATCTATAATGTTCCCATTTATTTGTTTATTTGTTGAAAACAATATATTAAAATTTGTTGAAAAATTTGTGCATGAGTCATATAATGAGATTTTTGTTATATTTTTGTTATATCTTTTTTTAAACAAGTGTTTGATTTTTTGAATAATTGAATTGATTGTCATAAATCATACATAATTAAAAAATATGGTTTTAAACAATGCAAATGGTGAAAATAATGTATTCATGTGGAATTTTAGATAATCATGTATTGAAATTTTACCATCATAAGGACCATGTCCATGTGGAAATAAACTAAGCTCTAAAGTTATATTTGTAACATTATCTTATAATCCATTATATCGAATTATAAGTTGTTCATGAAATGTTTCTTGGAATCTCTTTTTTAAATTGCCCATACTAAATAATTATGAATTACCACAAATATCAAATAATGATAATAAAATTTGTATTTCATCTATAAAATGCATACTTTTGAAACCATTAGTTGAAATGTTTTGTTTATTAATGATGTCATTTACAACATCTAAAGATAAAACACACATGTTCATATAATCATTTAATTGTCCACAAATAGTTCTATATTGTTTAAACCAAGGATTACTTTGCATATTTTGTAAATATATTGGTTGAATAATCTTTGAAACATCTTTACATTTTTTTGAATCTAAAATTTTATCCCAACTTAATAATGGACTATTCAATAAACTAATATTCATAATTTCACGTATGCTAAAACCCCAATTTCAATTTCGTATATGCAATCCAATTTTTAAAAAGGATAATGATTGTATATATAATGGATGTTTTGATAAACATGCATCTTATATATTAAACCAACAGTGGTGTCTATCTGTCTGTCTGTCTGACAAACAGGGCAGGGCATTGGCGGTTACGTTTGCATTTCTAGGCCGTTATCTTTTAGCAGCGCCACACGAATTTTGGACCAATCAGATGGTACTGTCTGTCTGTGGTGACAAACAAGGCAGGGCAGGGCAAGGCAGGGCGGCCAGGGCAAACACCCGCCCACTGGACCTGCTGGCTATATATAGGATCCTTGGGGAAAACCGGGGAACCTGCATCTAATCAAACAAAAATACAATTTTTT
>Ga0116230_10001486_pt1 | contig 22411 bp, 18 predicted proteins | sample S1TSphfallax_3_FD_88678 | JGI IMG/M metagenome (GOLD analysis project Ga0116230, IMG submission 88678) | Host-associated microbial communities from peat moss isolated from Minnesota, USA - S1T2_Fd - Sphagnum fallax MG | ecosystem: Host-associated > Plants > Peat moss > Unclassified | place... | reverse complement strand
CTCGACCCTCTACCCCTTTCTAGAGTTGGAAGCCGGGAACGTGCTACCAAGTCTTAATTCCGCAACTTGACTTTGTGAGACCTTCAACTTGGTCTCACCCCGTGACTTGGGAGCGCGTCATCCATAGTCGTTGAGACATTGGATCAAACAAGAGGCATTCGAATCAGTTCAACACTTGCATACTCTAGCTAAAAACGTTTTTCAACAATGTCACAGGAGAGGCAACAAACGTAGAAGAATCAAAAGAGGTTTGAACCGAGAAAGAGGCACAAGTCTTCTTCTGTACAAAGACAAGAACTTTGGTGAAAAATGTAAGAAGATGGCCATAGGATATTTTTTTCAGAATGGAAAGTGGACACCTCGTGAATGTTAATCTGTTCGTACAGACCCTGATCGACATCGATCTAAAGGTCTGTAATGCCATACAACTCATCAAGAGGTGTCCACCGACAACAAATAAAGAACATCCATAGCTCTGCACAGAAGGAAGATCACTAGAGAACCCAAACTTTTTTATAGATAACAATGTTGATTGCGAACAGAGGGAAATTTTCCAACCTTGCGAAAGGGGAGAGAGCATGCGCCCTAATCATCAAGTACCGCATTTTAGCCTGTGACCATAGATTTAAAAAAACCCAATGCAGGCTTTGATCAGAATACACATACCACCCAAGGAATTTGCCAATGTCCCAATCAGCAACTTCAAACAAAGTCCTATTCGGCAGCAAACTATCTTCGCCCCATGATGACCACTACACATTAAAACCAACATCAGGAATAGCCTAGTGAAAAACTAAACTCATAACATCCTTTTAGATACATTGCGAAACTCCCATTACCTTGGACCCCACAATAACACATAAAAATGTACACCTTCACATTGACATTTGGAGTCGAGCGACCACAAACCTCCCGTGCATCGCACCAATCTACACAACCTTCTGAAGTAGGCAATAAACTACCCATTTACCGGATAGTGACCCCAAACACTGCAGAAGAGGATGCATTTCACCAATATTGCGGACAACTAGGTCAACATGAAAGTACAATGCCATGGATCTCACAAGGTGACACAAATGAAAAAGGCGACATTTGCATCACCTCCTGAATCTACAAAAACTTCTAGAGGAAAAGCGTCTTCAAAGAAAGCCTTTGGGAAAATTTCATGATTTCCCAACGATGAGTACTGTTCACAATGATCACATGATGCATACAGAGAAATTCTCCATACGCATGATCGAAGTTGACCTGAAAGGAATGGAGAAATTACCGTAGAGTAAGGTTCGGATTTTTCGGATTCAACAACAAAATAGCAACCAACGCAACAAGCTCGAAAAAAGGGGAACCAACTCCAAAGAAAAGAGAAAACAATACCCTAAACATGTTGCGGCAACTCAACCAACAGGAGTGGTTAGGTGCACATTCAGAGACCTTTCACAACAAAATGTATTGATTGACTAACAGAGCATCCTGCTGACTTCATGAGTTCCCAAGAACGGGCGGAGGTCATCGGTGAGCATGGATAACCGTACCGAGTCCTGGTTTTGAGTTGGCGTCATAAAACAGGTAGGAATGGGAAAATTCTTTAGGCTAGAGGAACAACATTCTGTGAGGGAAAAAGAAGACCAAAAAACCCAAGAAGAAAGAGGATAAATACAAAGAGAAAGAGAAGCAGAAGAAGGTAAGAAATGGAGAAAAATCCAAAAAGATAGGAGGAAGGAAATAGAAAGAAGCACCGAAAAAATTCAAAAAAAAGACCATGGGGAGAATTATTAAGCTCAGCTGGGAAATGTTCCCCACCTCTATAGAACCGAAGAAGGACAAAAAGACTTCCCCACTGACTTCATCAGCTCCCTTTAGTGGGCAAAGGCCGGTGACAAGCACCATCCTATGAACTAAGTTTTTGCTACAATTCCGGAAGCAATGGGAAGACTCAGCCATACTACTGGTTAGCAACGGACCCCACAACAAAGAACAAGTGGGCTTATAGGAAGCTCCCCACTTACAAGACCCGAGGCAAAATCATTCTGAAAATGCCAAAAGCGGAAAATCCAAACAAGAATTTTTCTTTAAGAACCAACCCTCTAGTTCTTTTGAAAAGAAATTTAAAAGGGAAGCCTTTTGCCTTCAGACGAACGATAAGACTGACCATCTAGAAGACAAAAAAAATTTTACAACTACAAAGTTTCAAGAATCTGTAAAATTAACAATCCACAACCCTAGCTTTGCAGTCATTGAAATATTGGAATGAACACGAGGCATTCTAATCATTTCAATACCTGCGTACTTTGGTTGAGATCGTTTGTCAAAAATGTCATAGGGTAAACCTTGAGGACTTTGTCTCACAGTTAGATCCAAGAAATTACAAGAAAAGCCTTTAGACGTACAATTCAACTCACAAGAGGTTTTCGGGTATATGCCTCTACCAAAAGAGTCTTGGTTAAGGTACATGAAGTTCTCAAAATCTAGAGGATCGAGAACAAAAAGATCATCCACAAACCTACGAACCAAGGATAAACTATGAAGCACAACAGGACAAGTGTTTCTTTTCAAGAGACGCTTAATGAAATCAAACTCACAAGTGAAGAGATAGAAATTAGCTAAATAGAATGCACAATTTTTACCCCTCGGGGATACCAATGCATTGCTTATAAACACCCTGACCAAAACGAAGAAACAAATTGTCTGATAAGAAATGCACCCAAGAGATTAAATCTGAAGCCTGCACAACTTTGAAGCTATGCAGATTATCAAACAAATTGATCTCTGCTTTATTTTTCAACCACAAAAACCGAAGGTTCAAAGCTATTTTTTGAACCTCAAAAACTTAAAATGACAAAGCTTTAGCATTCGATTAAACACTTTATTCATCAGAACTCTCATAGGGGCTTTTAGATCCACGAGGTCAATTTTAGTGTATAGAGTTGAGAAATCAAAAGATTGCAACATAAGTGGGAAAGCTTTATCAATTTTAGTTCTCAAACAATTAAGATTATTTATTACCTCCACCACTCCTGTAGAGTCATAGTATTAAAGGGGGGCTTGATTTAAATGAGTATTTATGAACCAACAACACGACTAGTAACATGATGAACTAGTAGCAACATTAACAATGCAATGAAACGACTACACCAACAACATGATGAACAAACAATAGGACCAACAACATGACAAACTACTAGCAACAGGACCAACAATAAAATTGACAATGTAACAAATTAGTAATAGGACAAACAATGTGACAAACCAGTAGTAGTAGAAGCAACACAATGAACTCACAACAACGCAATGAACTCGTAACAACATAATGAACTAACAACATGACATGAATTAACAACTCAACAAAATCCAACAATTTGACACAAATTAACAACATGATGAACTAGTAATGTGACATGAGCCAATGCATGATGAATTAATAATACCCAACAAACCAACAATGTGAGTTGCATCATCAATGTTAATAAACATTTGTTTATTTGGATTCGGGACTAGCCTTTCTTAAGGTGCTACCATAATGCACTGGCCCACCCAGTGCCCACTACTTCAATGGTGACCACCCAATTGAGGTTGGCACATGTTGCGGGTTTACTTCATACTACTTTTAAAGTTTAGTGTGCTTGCTGCATGTCTACAATTGTAATCGCTGCGATTAAGATTTAGAAAGTGTAACTGTTGCAGTACTTAAATTACTGTGTAAAGTCAATAAAAGTTGAAAAGAGATGGCTGTCTGACTAATTGATTGTCAGAGGTGACAACAAAATATTGCGTTGGTGGATTTCAAGAGTGTTACCTTGCTGTAAAGCACCGCCTGGATTTTTCCTTTATAATTTCAGCTCCATTACCTGCTTGAAGAAACCTGTTTTCAGCAAGGGGGATCTTCTGGGTGGAAGGTACCAGCCAGCCTATCACTATTTCTAAAAGTGAAAAAATTTCCGGCTCTGCCTTACATAGGAAAAGGACCTGAGTACAGGCCACTCGTGATTTTCAACCTGTTCCTTCGGCCTTATGCAGGAAAAGGACCTGAGTACAGGCCCTTCTTTGAATTTTGCTGAGTTCCCTCGACCTACCAGCCTCAGGCACAGATCTCAAATCACAGAAGGGCCTGTACTCAGGCCCTTCCTCTATACGTATGGATCCCAGTCAAAACAAGGTCTGACTATACTGAGAGTGGGCGAATGGAAACTTGAAAGGTCTTCTTCTTATCTTTTTACTACCAATACAACATATGGAACTTTGAACCTTATTTGATTTTGTTCTCAAACTATTTTAAAGTACTGTTGGACGATGTGTATTTAGACTAGCAATTTTTTAATGACAAAAATTCTCCACATTTGGTCAAACATGTTTTGAAAAAGGAGCATTCTGTCATAAATTCCCCTTTTTTGGGGGTAAAAAAAAAGATTTTTCAGAAATAAAAGTTGCCACAACTGCATACAACATGAAAGGGTGCTTAAGATTTTTTTCACTTTCATATTTTGATTATTATCAAATTTGGCTAAAAATTCTTATGCATGATTTGCCACTTCAGCAACATCACAAATTGAAGAAAAGAACACTGCCAGGTTTTGAGTTTCCACCATTGTTCATTGGTTCTTTCTTTTTGGAACCTGGAACCAGCGGGTAATGTCAACTTCATATTTTCACAAAATTTCATTTCACTATTTTGAGAATTATATAATGACCAAACTGACCTTAGGGTAAGGTATTGCCACACTTCAAGCCCAGTAATAGGTCTAAACCAAAAATTTGGACCTAAACATGAGTGAATCTAAACTTCTGAGTGAATTTAGTTTTTGAGAAAACTCTTCAACCTGGGACTGATAGGTTGTCCATTTCATGAAAAATACAATACAAAGAACCAACCATTCCACTAGAAAAATCCTCATCTGAACAACAATGCTTTGTACCAACATACTAGAATCTTGCAACCAAAGGTTAAATTTCGGGTTTAGGCCCAATCTGGCTACAAGAAGTACACATTTTCAATCAGCCTTCTATATTTTTATGGAACACACTAAAAAATAAATCTAGAAGTCTGGTGATACATTTGTATCACCTTGGGCAATTGAAACTTTCCAAAATCATCCTATATTAATTATAATTCATTATTTCATATTAATACATACCAAAATCCTTCAAATCCTTCAAATTATTATAACTGTATAACTAATATTAAGTTTCAACGCAAGCCAAAATATCATCATTCAAAAATCCTCAAATAAAAATAGACCTATTACCTAGGGGCCAAAATCCCTTAAGCTACTATATCTAAACACAATATCCTTGGTTTTAATAAGGTAAAACTTCCAAAAGTTGGATCCAGTGCGACAGTCCCTGTCCCTGTTGCGGCAGGGCCCAGTAAAGAATGGCCTAAAATATAAACCAAACATTTGCCAACCTGACCAGTAGGGTATATATTTACCCTATGACATACCCTGAATATATGAAGGTAATAGCTTTACCCACCCAACATTGGCTAATATCATATTATTATATAAAGGTATGTGTGTTTTGGCGATGAGAAGAAGCGTGCAACGGAAGCGAAGATTGGAGACGAAGCACTCGTCTTCTGTCGTCGTCGAAGATCATGTCTTTCATCGAGGCAAGCAGTTGGAGTGCAGCTCCTGCTGCGATTGAGCATTGCGGTAGGATACCAAAAAGGTCGAAGTTGCGTGAACTTGATGTAATGGAACTTCGCTGCAATCCATTTCTTCTTGATCTTTTGTGAGAGCTTGGAACTTTATCTTTGTCCTTGTCTGAGAGAGAGAGAGAGAGAGAGAGAGAGAGAGACACACACACACACACACACAGAGGGAGAGAAAAGGCGTGAAATATTATGTGAAGCATGCAATCGAGAGAGTTGAGAGAGAAATTACTGCAATGAATTCCTTCTTCACGAGAACTTCCAACTGATCTATATCCTAGAGCGAGAGAGAGGAAAGCCGTGCTGCGATCTATTTCTTCTTCTTGAGAGTCTGAAATTGATCTTTCTCCGAGAGATGGAGAGATCAGACACAGACAGAGGCATGCTGCACTCGATTTCTTCTTCATGAGAGCTTCAACAGTATTTTTCTCTCTTGAGAGAGATAGAGAATTGAGGGACAGAGATAGAGAAAGAGAAGTGTGCTGCAACGAATCCCTTCTTCATGAGAGATTGAAAGTGATCTTGAGAGAGAGAGAATAAATAGCCGAGATCACCGGATGATCGTCGTCGAGTTTGCAGTTCTGTTTTGAGAGACTATGCCCTGCTCTTGTAGCATATCATTATGGGATCCTTCTACTCAACTGTTTAGTTTTCGACTTGATTAGCCGGCTGTCAAGGTATTCGTTTAATGTTTGTCTTGTGACCGCTGTACCTTGATCGAGTACAGATGAAACTCTAAGATAATCGAGGCTACATAAGATGGCGACGCAGGTTCTGAGTGCATTATCTAGTGTCCAGACCATAATTAGCAGCCTCGATACAGCCGTAAAAGCTAAAAATCGTTTGAAGAAGACGGCAAAGGGTTACAAGGAAACACTCGACAAGTTGAAGATAGATAAAGCAATCCTGGATAAGCTGGTGACATTAGCAGCGGAGTCGGGCAGGAACATGGACGATGATGCTAGGAAAGTCTTAGAAGGCTTGCAGAAAGAGACTAACATTCTCAAGGAAAAGATCGAGGCTGACAACAGTCTACAGCGGTTACTCAGTCCGGGCAGATTTGATGGAAAACTCAAGTCTCTGCACGAGATGGTGCAAAGTCTCTGCACCCTCGTGCACCTCCAGGGTATAGGACGTGGTGACGATGCCGCAAGAGAGCACACTGCTTTCCTCGAAGTCCAGAATTTCGAGCTACAACGTTTTATTGAGGTATTACACTGATCAATCCTGATGCACGAATGTTTGGAGTAAGATGATTTTTTGTACTGCCTTTGTGTCAAACTCCAATGTTTGTCAATGATTTGATAGAACTTCGCTCACAAGGAGTGGAACAGCTTGTTTTGATCTTCGAGGGCATTACATCGCTTTACGACCAGCTTAGTCAATAAGCCGCGGGTGAAAATGTCAGTCGTTCACTAAAACTTCCCGTTGTACATGCAGGAGATTTTAGAGAGCTCTATGACGCCAATATCAGCGACACAGCAACCCTTGGAGGTAAATGAAACCAAACTCTGAATCATAAATGTTTGGAGTAAGACATTTTTTGACTTTCCTTGTGTTGAACTCCAATCCGGCTTGACATTGTTTAACAGAACTTCACTCACGAGGAGTGGAACAGCTTGTTTGATCTTCGTGGGAATGACATCGCATTTTGACTTAGTCGATAACCCCCAGGTGCAAGTGTTAGTCGTTCACTGAAACGTCAAGTTGAACATTTGCAGGAGATGGTGGAGAGCTCTGGGACACCAACGTCCATGACACAGCAACACTCGGTCCAGGTGCATAATACATTATACCAACTCTGATCCCTTGTCTCTCTTGTCTTCACGTTATTGATAGCTTTCACAGTTTCATGGGACCTGCACTGCCAGGGAATGAGGGAGTCACGAGCATTTTAATGTTGTACAGTAAGCTGTCATAACATGGCCTAACTAGATACGAAGTTCAAGATTGGAATTTTCTACCTCTATGCTCAACAGAAAAATGTACGAGTCGCTCCAGTTATTGAAAAATTACATGTTTCAGCAGGCTGGCCCATGTCTTGAGGATGATTACAAGAGAATTTTTACGGAGTGTAGCCAGAGGATTGACAACATCCTTGCAATGGACAACCTTCAAGAAATGACGATGCTCACAACAAAGGAGGAGTACCTTTTGTACATGGACTGCGTCGTTCCATTTGGTGCAATCGAAACCCCTACTTCGCCGATCACATTGCCGTCCACGGGCGGATGCTCGCATGCTGTTCCGGAGTGCATTGAGGCCATCCTGTCCTTTGTGAAAGGATGTGCGAGTTCTCTCTCTGGTACTGAAGAGGAGAGACATTATTACGAAATGGTAAGGACACATTTCGTCCAGTTGATTACACACGTGCTGCCGGAAGCAATCTCCACGTCTTTCAAAGACCGACAACTCAGTGTAAAGGAAGGAATACAACTCTTTCTGAATGCTAGTCAATTACGTGATTTTCCTGAAAGCAAATATTTCAATCGGGAAGTGAAAGATAAATACCCGCTGCTTATTGGAGACAACTTGGAGTGGGACCTGAGCTGTAATGATGTTCAACGGTGGAAACCTTTGAAGCATTGCGCATGGACAACAATAACCCAGGCCGTGTTCACAGAATTGAAGTGGGAGGCCACGTTTCTGCGCATCAACTGGCTTCCGGAGGATAGCACTCAGGCGGCTCAAATGGACTACCTGAAACCAGTTGATAACTACTTGAAGCTATTGGCGGCGATTCTCGAGCACCCAGGACTTGATGACAATTTATGTGAAAAACATAATTGTTTCACCAGTCTGCTATTCGAGCTGGATAGTTGCATAGTCGGAATGTTTTCAAATAACGTGGTGGAGAATTTCAATATACATGCCGTGACGGCGATCAACTCCAACATTCAAGAGATTCAACGTTTTGCAGAGGATATAGATGGATCATGGTTTCGAAGTACTGACACGTATGGACTTATTAGTTCTGCTCTAAGTAATGCCCGGAAGTGGGTGGACATGCTAATGAGTATCGAGCCGCAGCTATTGCCGGACCGACTTTCTCGAGAAGATTACTACATTTTTCTGAAGGATGCTTACGAGCTTGACGTTGACTCACACACGGTCATTAGCGTTTGCGAGAAGTTTGCTCATAGTGATGACTGCAGGGCAATGTCTTAGAGTAACATTTTTGTTGTCTAGGTGACAAAAGGACGTCCCAGAGCTGTCTTCTTTGTTGCAGTTGTGTTTTATGTGATATGCTGCACATCTAAAAACAGGCAAACGGACGGTCGCTGCCCACTAATAGAGACCTGTGTTTTGTGTCTCAAAATGGTTGAGTGAGCGACAATATACTTTTTCCCCTATGTTGAATGAGGAAATGCTTACGTGATTTAACTGCAGAAAAGCTCCACTATTTGTTTCGTGCTTCTTTCCTGGTGCTATGTCCTGGTCTTCACACATACCTAGTGCATGTTTAGGGTTTGTACAAAGTCTGTTGGTATCATCTATTGTTAAATAGCAGAGAATATGCTCCATTTCCATGGATTTCTGCTCCCAAAGGTCCAGTGCCAATCACCACCTGAGGAGCAGTTAGGAAATTTCTTCGATTTTCCAAGCTTGTTTCTACAAAGGATGAGCTTCTGCAACCTTTTCTCTGTCATCATTTCCCGAATCTGCCACTAAAAGCACTGAAAAGTCGTTCATGTAATTTCTCCCAGGCATTGCAACGCCCCTCTGTCATGCTCTGCAGTAACGGCTTCTTGCAACACGTTGACAGACAGTATGTGAAGGTACATTTCGTGTCAATGTGCTTTTTTAATTGTGTGAACTTGTGTGGGTTTTGGGCAATTTTGGACAGGGATTTGGACATGCGTTCCAGCATTGCAGTCAGGGTGCTTTTTGCAAACCTGCTAGAAAAGGATCGTGTTAGTTTGATATAGAAATTTGTGTAACTGGATGCTGAAAATGTTAAGTCTAACTAAGAGGGCTGTGATTTTACCAACCAGAAAGGAAGCAGAGAAGAAGTCTGGGAGCATGTGGGGTTTCCAATGGCTGGAGGGAGATTCTCTGTACAGTTTCACATGGATGTCCTGGCAGAAGCAGTAAGTTGAAAGCAAAACCTCAGATTGGAGGTGAAGTCACAGATCATGAATTTCAAATATCTATCTATGAGTAAGTCACTGGAAATGTGTCACTACCACTACTATGCTCTTGGCTTGATTGCTTATTTCTTCCTTCCATTATGGTGCATTCACACTTGATGTTAAGTCAATGTTAATTGAAAATCTAGGTGGCATTCTAGGTGGCACCCAATGTTAAATGGGCCATAGCTGAATGTTAAGTGAATGTAAGTTTAACATAAAATCTTCACCATAAGTAAAGTTTAAGTCTTAATTGACTAGTATGGTATTAAGGAACTCAACACTAGAGTCACTAATGTCAAGTGTGAACACACCTTTATTGCTCTAAGTTGGCTTGGATGCAACAGTTAACTAATTGTAGCTTGAGTTGCAAGCACTTAAATTTGGGTCTAACCAATTTTTAATTTTCGGTAGTAATGATAAGCATTGCCAATTTGTAAATTAGTGTTGGCTGGTTCAGTTGGAATCCAATCCAGCCACATCACATGGATGTCCTGGCAGAAGCAGTAAGTTGAAAGCAAAACCTCAGAATGGCGGTGAAGTCACAGATAATGAATTTCAAAAATCTATCTATGAGTAAGTCACTCCAAATGTGTCACTACCACTACTATGCTCTTGGCTTCATTGCTTATTTCTTCCTTCACTTATGGTGCATTCACACTTGATGTTCAATCAATGTTAATTCAAAATCTAGGTGGCATCCTCACCTACCCAACTATGTCATACTTCTCTTTCTGTATAGCAGGTGGCTCATTCATTTTGAATGTGCTTACTAATAGATTAAAAGATTATTTTGAAAACTAAGTGGCTCATCCCCAGCCATGTCCTATGAACCAAACTATCAGTATACATACTGATCTTCTTATCAATATTATATTGTTCACAATCACTTTTAGCGTTGTTGTAGTTTAACAGGTTCTGGGTGTGGTTCTCGCGTGTACCCATAGATCATAGCTTTTGAACTGAGGAGAAAACCTGGAACCAGACTTAGACTTGTAACCATCCTCTCCTGCAGGAATTAGACTCTCTTACCAGGCCCCTACTAGAACCAGGACTTGTTTTGATTTTTTTATGCAATCAAGTATTTTGCTGTTTCCTAGGCATGCACATTTTAGATCTGACCAAGTTTGAAAATGATTGTGAATATGTGAAATGTTGTTATCAGGTGGCAACTTTTGATTGGTTGTACAATGTTGATATAAACCCAATATCAGTTTCCTGGGTCATATCATAAACCCTAAACACAATATCTGGGTACGATATTCCTGTGCGGGGCACCTTCAAAACTCTACAGTCAGGGACCTGCAACACTGATTTACAAATTGGCAATGGTTAGCATTGCCAATGGAAATTACTTGAGGGTTTGAACTTTGGACATTTGCACAGAAATGCAAATTGTCAGAATTAAGAATTGGTTAGACCCTAATTCAACCACTTGTGGGTGCAAATGACCGACAGATACTGTGATTGTTTCACAGGTAGAATTTCCAGTTCATGGATACAAACAAATTACCTTACCTTCTACAGCTAGAATTCTAGTTCATTGATAGAAACTTTATTATTCTGCCATATAAACAAGGTCAGTGTCATACTGTGGCCTTGCCATTTACATTAAAAAGTATCTTAATACAAAAGAAGAATTATGGAAATTCAAATATTTCACCATGCAAAAATATACTCTTGAAATGCTAAAAAAGAAACCAAAATCCTTCAAGATATCATAACTCTATAACTAATCTCATGTTTCAACACAAGCCAAAATGTCATCTTTCAAAAATCCTGGAATCAAAACAGACCTACTACCTAGGGGCCAAAATCCATTAAACTTCTATACTCTAGAATGAATCTAGACACTAAATCCTTGCCTTGGTAGGCAAAGCCAGCAAAGTGGTTTCTGTGTGACATAGCTTGATAATTGGGATAACATGACAAATTGAAATTCTATCTACATGCAGAGCACTCCGACAGAAATCTGTCTGATCACTTATACTACTTGGAATAAACTTTCAGCATGGTTGCACAATCCTATGTCGATCTAACATGATTTTTTTTCACAGCTTTGCAAAAGCCACCATGACCACCATGCTGGAATGGATGTCCAAATCCCTCCCTACAGTTGTGGGAAAACACATCTTAGACAGTTTCTGAAACCGCAATTAAATTAGCACATTGACAGAAAAAGTACCTTGGCGTTTGTCAAAGTTGCAAGAAAGTTTTCAAAGCCCTGAGTGCAGATCATGATAAGAGGAATTGCAATGCAGGAGAAATATAAGAACGGCTTTATAGTGCTACTTAGTGGCAAATCGGGCAATCTGCAGAAAGCTTGTCCATTGGAAGAAACAAGTTCTAGATTGAAAAATCAAAGCAACCTACTCACTCTTTAGGTACATAGTGTGTGATTGCTCTATTTGAATCATGTAACAGGCCTTTTGTAAACCCTAGAACCCTGAATCCAAAAAGCCTTGGAAACTCCAAAAACCCAAGTAATAGATACTTTCTGTGAAGGGTTCGTCGTTATTTTATTGGTCTTAAACACAGGACCTGGACGTACAAAAATAAGCGAAAAGCAGGATACGGAGAGTCCAGATTTTTGCAACTAAATCATGCTCACATATAATTCTCATAAACACAAGTGGAAAACCAAAAAAAAGTGATGTTAGATCTCTTCTTGGTTATATTGAGAGACTATACAAAGGTCTACAGGAGGCAGCTGTCTTTTCTCCTGGTTCTAGATGCTAAGCCCGTCACATAAAACACCACTGCAACAAAGGAGACAGGTATGGAACCTGGTGTATTATAAGACGACAGAAAGTCACTCTAAAACCTTCAGCGTGCGTTATCAATATGAATAAGCTTCTCGCAAACGTCAACGACCTTACGTGAGTCAAGGTCGGGATGATACCTTTCCATCACAGCAAGGTACTAAGCTTCTCGAGAAATTCGGTCGGGGAACAGCTGGGGTTCGATCCTCATCAGAAGGTCCACCCACTTCCAGGTGTCACTTAGACCAGAACTAATACGTATATCAGTGCCACTACTTTCAAGCCATTCATCTACATGCTCTGCAAAACGTTGGATATCTAGAAGGTTCAAGTTGATCGCAGCCACGGCGTGTCTATTGAAATTCTGCACTTCGTTCTTTGAAAACATTTCGCGTATGCACTCATCAAGCTGTAACATCAAGCTGGTGAAACAATTGCGTATTTCACGTAAGTAGTTGCTGAGTCCTGGGTGCCGGAGAGTTGCCTCCAATTCCCCCAAGTAGATGGTGACTGGTTGCAGGTAATCCATTTGAGCCATCTGAGGGCGATGCTCTGGAAGCCAGTTGATTTCCTGAAACGTGACCTCCCACTCCATATCTGAGAACGCGGCATCGTTTATTGATTCCCATGCTTGACGACTCATATGTTTCCACCACGAGTCATCCTTAGAGAATTCCGAGTCCAAGATCTTGGGAACCAGCGGGCATGCAGGTTTTATCTCCTGCTTGAAATATTTGCTTTGAAGGAACTCACGTAATTGACAAGCAGTCACAAAGAGTTGTACTCTTTCCTTTACACTTAGTGGTCGGGTGTCGAAACACTCCGAGATTGCCTGCGGCAGCACGCTTGTAATCAACTGGACCAAATGTGTCCCCAGCGGTTCGGAATTGTGTTTCTGCCCTTTAGGACCAGAGAGAGAACTCGCACAGCCTTTCACGAAGGACAGGATGGCTCCAATGCACTTAGGAACAGAATGCGAGCATGGGGTGATGAACAGCAATTTATTTGGTGAAGTCACGGTTGCACCCTGAGACGTCATGTGAAGAATGAACTCGTCCTTCGTTGTGATCACTTCTTGAAAGGTATCGTTCGAAAGGATATCACCAATCTGCTGGCTACACTCTGTCGACATTCCCTTGTAATCTTCCTCAAGCCATGGGCCAGCCTGGTGATCATACAGGTCATCTGTCAATAATTGGTGCGACTCATGTACATTTTTTCTGTCAAACTCTCGGCTCACTGTGCAACAACATACTCTAGATTCCAATTAGAACTTCCTTCCTCGTATGCTTATGATAGCACACTGTGCAGCAATATTCTCACTCCTATGTGTCCTGGCAGCACGCCGGTCGCATGAAACCGTGAACTCAAGAAGGTGAAGACAAAAGAGAGACAACGATCCATCTGAGTTTGGTTGGTTTCAGGTACCTTCAAGCTTCGTTGCTGTGTCACTGCTCTTGGCGTCAGAGAGCTTTCGGCCATCTCCTGCATGAACAATGAAACATTTCAGTGAATGACTGACATTTGCACCCTCATCTTATTGATAAAGTCATAATGCGATGTAATGATGACGAAGATCAAACAGATTGGAGAGCACTGTTTCACACAAGGAAAGTACAAAACGACTCTCACTGCAAAGACTCACGAACCAACTCTACCTCGATGAGATGTTTCTGCGCGCGATTCTCGACTTCTAGCTGATTCAGGAGAACGGTGTACTGTGACTCTCCTGCAACATTGTCCACGCTGGAATATTGAGCCTGCAGATGCATGAGGTTGCATAAGCTTCCCACCATGTCCTCCAAGGACTTGACTTCTTTATCAATTCTACCATGACGCATGAACCTCTGTAGACTTGTGTCAGTCTCGACGTTTTTCCTTAGAGCGTCAGCCTTCTTTTTCAACTCTTCTAAGAGTTTCAAAGCTATTTTGTCAATTTTCCCTCCCGACCTGCTTGCAAAATCTACCAGTGCATCCAGGAGTACTTTCTGCATCAGCAATTTCTGGCGCCTCTCCGGACTGTAACCCATTGCCGTCGTCTTCACACGAGTTATGACTAAATCCAGGTTGTTCGTTATTGTCTGAAAATGAGCTACTACAGCCAGAATTGGCACCGCAACTTCCATCTTGTGAAACCTGGATTATCTCACACTTGCAGACCTACTGCACTAGATCGAGGGATCGATCCCCGGTATGGTAAACTTAACTCCAGAAGCTGGAACAAACAAGAAACTATGTTCTTCTCAATTTGTTACAGGCTCAATATCTCTCTCTCTCTCTCTCTCTCTCTCTCTCTCTCTCTAAGATCTGTTCCCGATCTGTTTCGAGCTCTCAGGAGGAAGTCCAGATCCTTGCGACACACTTCATACAATTGTATTTCACGCCTTTTCTCTCAAGACTTACGCAAGAACAAAACTGTCGAGTTTCAAGCTTTCATGAAAAAACCAATGCTTACGACTCGCATATAAGGTTGTGGCATTTTACCGACAGAACGACCGACGCAAGTCCCTACTGCGCGTCGGCCTCTGCAAGCGCGTTTTTTTTTTCTGCGATCTGGTGCCAGATTTCGCTCTTCATTTCTGGCGTGGAATGTGTAGGCTATTCGCCGAGCAACGACCGTAATGATGATGGACCGCTTTTCGTTCATCTATCATTTTCGGCATCTCAACAGTTCATAATGCAACACGATGCTCTTCTCGCCAGGTAACGCCTTCAACCTTAAACCTTGTTGCCTGTTTCATTTTCCGGATTAGGGTTTAGAGGCCTGAGAGCAACTCAACCCTTGCGGCCGTCGCCTCTGATTTGCTGCAGAGAGTGCAAACTCAGTGCCAAAAAGTGCGTCAACCATCGAGGTAAGATTGCCATATCTGTACTTGTGTTTGGAAATTATAGCTAGCTTGAAGATGGGCGCTGGGGTTAATGCATTTGATCGAGAGTTTAATGGTATTGACGATTTTGATGATGGAATTCAAATAGGAAGTGTGATTTGGAGAATCGAAGCTCGAGGAGCAATTGTGGTGTAGGTGCATGCTCAACGCTGGCACCATGCGATTCTCCAATGGCTCAATCATGAAATCCTCAAGTAAGATTCTAACTATCACCTTTAGCTGCAAAATTTTCAAGTTTTTGAGAATTCAAAGTTGTCACATATTTTCTTAAGCTTCGAAGGAGTCTGTCGTAGTGTGTTTTATCCTAAATTCCCAAGCTTCAAGGTCCGAGTTCTTGAGCTTCCAAGTTTTCAAGTATGTCTTTAGTGCTACGAGTTTATTTTGATTCTAGTTGAAATCCCAAATTATCTTCTCCTTTGTTGTTGGTCTCAAATTCAACAATTCTCCATCCTTCACTTCATCAAGTGGGTGTAAGTCACTTCTTGAAGAACTTGGAGTCCCCTTGATTCTGATGATTCTAGTCCCAAGATCACAACTATTCCTACTTTTGCAGCATGTCTCCATCCACCTTTAAATCCTAATGCCCCCTTGTCTTTTGTTGTTTCTGTTTTCCTTCTAATGCCCCTTCATCTTCTATTACTCCTTCTAATGTCAATATCCTAAGATTTGATGGTTCTAATCATGTCTTGCAAGACTATCATGTCAGTCCATGATGTTGTGCCATCCAATGTTTATTATTTATTTGGGTCAGAGTCTTATGTAGCAGATGATCCACCCAATAAGAAATAAAAATGTAGCGTAAATCATGGAAGAAGTCATATGATAGTTACCAAACTGAACGGGCAGCCAAGGTGCCATGGGTAAAGGTTGTAGTGTTTAAAGATGGCATGATAAATCTAGTGAAATGCAAAGCCTTTTCTCTGATTGAAAAAAAGGAAAAAATCATGGGTCGTAAATGGGTTATGTAGTTCATAGGACAAACCTTATGGTGCAGTTCCTATCCAATCTAACTTTTTTTTCTCATCTTCATGGCAAACCTACATTCCTGTTTCTTGCATTCCCCCAAACACCATTTAGAGTTCCAGAAACTTGTTACAATCATGGAAACCAATGGCAATAAAATACTAAAAAACATGAAAACATGATGGATGTCAATGTTCGATCCTTTGAAGAAAATCATGGTAGAATACAAGCCATTGTTTGCAATCATCTAAGCAAATAAAGTCCATACAAATGGCAAAGGTGAATGAAACTTCACATGTCCAAATTGTTTTTTGTGATTCTCAATTTTCTAAAACCTATCAATTAATCATATTAGAATCTATTAGGTTTGAAAAAATTGAGAATCAAATCGAAGTGGGTGCAAATTTTTTAAAGTGTAACAAAATTTTGTCACAATGTCATTCTTTTCTATTTTTTTTATGTAATCTTTTTTTACCATGTAAAAACACATTTATGGATGATTATGATAAAATCTAAAATTGTAATAGTCTAGAATATAATCTTTCTAAAAATTTTAACTTTTCATTCATTATTTTTCATGGGGATCAAAATATAGAATAAAAAAGGATTGCAATAAGGACTAGGCCCTTTTCGTCCTATGTGATGCACCTTATAGGATTTTCACCAACTTTAAAATCTAATTTCTTGTTTATGATTCACTTATCTACTCCTTCATTCAAATACTAATCTACTCCTAAATTCTTAATAAAAAAATCCTTCGAGTTTGGCGCCTTTAGACGATTTTTTTATTTTTTGAAAAATCTCATGTGGTCAATTTGATTAAAATGTTTAATGACACACAATCTTGTTTGATTTTTCATTTTGATGTTAGTTTAATGATTTCATTTTTTATCAGTAAAACCTTTCAATTTGGACTCTATAGCAAATTTGGGTTAATATCATTGAAACTCGATTTGATTCAATTGGTCATAGAAGTTTATTCATATCAATTGGTCATTTTGAATAACTTTGATAAATTATGTACACAATTTGAATATTTGATGTTAATATAATCATTTCATTTTGATAAACTAAAACCTTCTAATCAGAAATGTTACGATGTTTTAATTTCTTATGGTTTAAAATGGTCTGCTTCTGGGCCTTTATAAACTTTAATAGCCACAAATATTTAGTTGTGACCATGTGAAGATTTTCCATTTTCTAGTTATTTAATGTGGCTGACACACGCCAAACTCTTGGATGGACTCAATTGCAAATCCAAACATGAAGATAATGGAAGAAGGAGTTGGGGCACATTCTTTGGTTTGTAGAACTTCGGGGGTAAAAAGGTGTGCTAAAGCTCCAAAATCGGGATTAGGAAGATTGACAAGCAAATTAATTATTCATACAAACATACACAAACCAAATAACAAGTTGTTTAGTGTGTAGTTGGAGCATTTTTGGTGCACGGACTAACAATGGGCAAACACAAATTCACAGGACTCACCATGGCCGGACTTTGAGGAAGCCATTACCTTCTCCTTTATATAGTATATTATGTGTATGGCCATGAGACCAACACCCAAATATCATTTTCTCCTGTGGCCAAGCATTCGTTCCCAAAATTGAAACTCTCACGACTTTGAAGGCCCAGAACTTTGTGTGCAGACCTTCAATTGAAATGAGGTATGAAACAAAGTTATAGCCCTTGTCGAGAGCTTTTCAATGGTATGTGGCACGTAAAATCGGGGTGATTTTTGACTTTTAATGGTTAGGAGTTAAATTGTCAATTTGACCCCAGCCTTTCTTTTGGCCATAAATTATGTTTCAAGAACCCAAATGGGTCATGTGAGCTCATTTTAGACATTTACGTTCCAAGAGCTTTGCAATGATATAAAGAACTCTTTGATCCAATGAGTTTTGACCCCTATGATCGTCCTCTGAAAATTCAAAAATCCATCAAAATTCAAAAATCCATCAAAATTCAAAAATCCATCAAAATTCCAACTCTCAACATGAGAGCTCACTTGGGAGTGTGTGGGTTCATTTTCTCACACTCTCCCACACTCCTGGGAGCATGAAATGTGATTCCCGGGCTTCACTCTTGGCCTGCACCTTCACAAGCCTTTGCCTTGGTCACAAGCCCAAGGTTAGGGTTATGACAATTTATTAGAATGTTGTTATTGTAGGTTAACTTGGGCCTCTTCACAAATGTGCATTTGTTCCTTGGACATGTTGTAATGCTTCCATTGATGGAAATAATTGGTTCATTATTGAAATTTGTTCAAAGACACTATGTCTTTATTTGCAACTTCATTGCAGCTATGGAGGTCTACCAAGGCCAACATTATAAACTATATTTTGACAACTATATTGCATTCACTAATGGTGAATTCTAGTCACCAAATGGTGTGATGGTATGTAATCATTAGCAAATCCACTTGAAGTGAGTCACAAATTACAATTAATGTTGTTGAACACCTTACTTTTGTGTTGAATGGTGAAAAAATATGGGCTCATTTGGGTGTTGTTTGTTCAAAAACAAGAATGATGCTTCCAATGACACAAACATTTGTTCGTGTAAAAGTTGATTGTACGCGTAAGATTCAAAACCAAAATCCTTTCTCATATTTTTTTTGTTTGTCATTTTGTTTGTTTTAAATTGTTAAACTTTTAGGTTAATTCGTTTTAAGTTCGCTTATCTTTTAACTAATGTAAAAAATTGGGTTGTTAGTTGAGGTTGGAACTAGCAGAAGCTACTACAAACTTGATTCATGAGTTCGATGCTTGGTTTCCCAAACAAACGATACTCGATGCCATGGAAATAATTTATCCCCAATACTAGCTATAGGTAGATGCAGGCATGACTGTTCCAACCCATTTGGAGGTGCTAAAAAAGTTCTATGGCAATCCATGTGCATGTGGAATTGCCACAAGTGGCAAATCATAGTCAATGGTGCTGTCAATGGCAGAAGTATCAGCATTAGTTATTGACAAGGTGAACCCTCAGATTGTTAGATCCCCTTACCTGATTGTGGAAGGTCAATAATGCTTGTCAACTTTTGTCCCATACATTTCCAGAATACTTGAAGTTAGCAAAGATAGTCATGACTCATATTCTTGGTTAGGTTGAAAATGAGAGGTGTTTTAGTTCTATGTCATTTAAAAAAATCAAACTACGATATTGATTAAACCCTCATTTGCAACTTGTTGCTATGTATGCACAAAAAAAATTCACTCTGAAATTTTTTCCATATGCAGCTACATTTGAAAGTTGGGGTAATGTGATGACAACAAATGGACGAGGCCAGTACAGATAATGTTTTGTCTTTAGTTTCCATGACTGCAGCAAGTTTTGGTCAGCCCATTTATGTTTTGACAAATAGGTACTATTTTGCAATCCCTTAGTCATGCTTTTTGCCATATTATTAGGATAGGAATAATGTAAATAGCCAGAAAATGAGGGATGAAAAGATTTGGTAGCCAGATCTATATACCAAGTAGAAAGAGACTAGTGCCAGCTCTTGCAATCTATATGGTTATAACATTGCCCAAGGGCACTTATAATACAATGGCTGAAGCCAGGTTTTTTTTTGCCACAAAGCTGAAATTGTCGCCACATTTGAATCCATACTCTGCTTGCTGCTGTCACCCATGCCGCACTCCACAAATTTTTTTAAAAAGGCTGGTCCCTCCATTTAGCATAGCGCGTCCGCGTTTTTTGATCCGCCGACTTCTGATCACCAAACCCAAAATAGGTTCGCATTTAAATAATTACACTATGTACAATACTTATATATTATTATTTTGTTTTCCGCCAATTTTTCCAGTCTCAGGGATTTGACTTTTGTGCACTAATCTTTTTGAACCGTGTCTGTATACAGATACGTGTGCAGACAGGGGTTATAATATGTACTAGAGTGGCCTGTGCTGTTGGCCCAAGTGTTACCACGTCCTCAACTGATTTTTCTTTCCAAAACCTGGTTTTTAAAAATTTATTTGAATCTTCAGTGACAGAAATCCTTTTTAAATCGATATCTCTTACATTCTGAATCCAAAATCTTACCACATAAATTCCGTTAAATCCTGCTCCTCAAGATCTTTCCAACAACACCAAAGGCACATTCTAATTACTCCGTATTTTTTAGCTACAATTTAATTTAATTTTTCGTGAATAAATCATTCAATTCAAAAAACATTGCATTGCAAGTCCAAACATCGCAGAACCAAGCCCATGCACCCTCCTTGTCGAGAGCTTTCCAAAGACAGCAAGAACATGATCTGAAGCGTCCCAGTTCGATGGATCTCATAACTACAAAACAAACTACCTTCCTTCATAGATAGATGAGGTGATTGGCGAGAGGAGCTGGATTATTGTACTCAACGCAGGAATGGGTCAAGACTATATTGGTAATTCAGCTCCTCTCGCTCAATAATCAGTTTCTGGACTATCAATTGAACTAAGTATTAAAAAACTAAAAAATAGAGGAGAGAAAGGACAAAATTATGTGTTATAACCCTACTTGTTTGGACCTATGAGCAAATGTAGTCCAGAAACTGATTATGAGTTTATTAACATAAATACAGAGGGTCTTAAATAAGCCTGTATGCATGTGTGAAATTCAAATGTTATGACTAATGGAATTGTTGGATTTGGTCCTTTGATTTTATTCTCTTTAGGGTCACTTTAAAGAAGGCTCCAACGAGTAAGGTGCAATGAAATAAAACTATTGGTCAAGAGCTTTAAACAGATTTCACGGTCTTTAGGCAAGGGTCCAAGACCAAGACAATTCAAATTGTGATTTAGTTTACATGGCATTTTCTTGAAGGGAAAACCAATTGGTCCAAACCAAAAAAAAAAAGCTTAAGGAAAGCTCATAGTTTGGAGAATCAAAGTGTAAATCAAGGTCCAAGGTTGCTCATTTTTTTTTTTTGGTTTATTATTATTATTATTATTATTATTTCTCTTTGTTGTTTAAATTTTATGAAAATGGAAGACATGCTATGGATTGAAGATATTGTTCAAAGCACACCAACTCCCCTATTTTTGACCAATTTTAAAATTGACATAGTTAGTTTTGTGGATTCTCACAAGGTGATTGTTAGAAGCAATGCATTATTAATCTTTTCATATGCACGAAATGGAGTTGAATCAAAAGGTGGAACAAAAAGTGAAAGGTTCAAAATGATTTGCATTTACAAGAAATCCCTAAATTGATTGCCATTCCAAAAAAGAAAACACCCAAAAAAAAATGATTGCAATAGAAAATAAAAATGAAAAAGTGAAAAAGCAAGAAAAAATTCATTGTGTGTAATAAGAATACAAATCTTTTTTTAAAAAATAATCACAAAAGAAAAAAACACAAAAAATAAAAACATGTGAAAGAAAGAAAGAAGAAAAAGAAAAAATCCAAACTTAACTTAATTCTCTCACATGTCAATCACCCATTTTTTATATTGGTTCTTCAACACACTCACTCTATCATAAAAATTTTAAAAAATTAAAGCGTTTTTTTAATGGTTCAATTTGGTTCAAATTGATACCTGGGCTTTTGGGCCCTGGACCCTTGTCTAAAGTGGCGCTTATTTATGTTGAGTGAACCAACAGTTCAATTTGTAATAGGGTTTGGTTTGTGAGAGAATGTTTTTGGAGCAAATAAGAAAATCTTATTGCAAAGCAAAGAACAGAGATAGTTGACAGGCAAGAACCAAGGGATGTCCCCAGGGAGCCCAGGCCATCAACATCACTCAGTACCTGGTTTGTGAGAATTTTAAAGCACTAATGGTGGAAAGGGTCTAATGGATCATTATTTTCAATGTTCATCAGAATAAGATTGTGTGTAAGCTGAAAATTTCTTTTTCAGGCCAATGGAATTGCTGGAATTGGTTTAGGGTTTAGTTTCCTTAGTTATCTTGAGTGAAATAATAGGTAGTTGTGTAATAGCTAATTACAGACAAGGTTCTTGCACATTACTTGTGCACTTTGTTACAAAATTGCTACAAAATGAAATCTGGTAAATATGGTGTCTGAAAGAGGATTCT
>Ga0116230_10001484_pt1 | contig 22418 bp, 23 predicted proteins | sample S1TSphfallax_3_FD_88678 | JGI IMG/M metagenome (GOLD analysis project Ga0116230, IMG submission 88678) | Host-associated microbial communities from peat moss isolated from Minnesota, USA - S1T2_Fd - Sphagnum fallax MG | ecosystem: Host-associated > Plants > Peat moss > Unclassified | place... | reverse complement strand
GCCGCCGGCGGCCGCACCGGCGTCACCGCCATCACCACCGGTGCGCTGTTCTTCCTCGCTATCTTTGTCGCCCCGGTCGTCGGCGCCATCCCGGACTTCGCCACCGCGCCCGCGCTCATCCTTGTGGGCGCGCTGATGCTGGGCGGCGTAGGCTCCATCGAGTGGGATGAGCCGCGCATCGCCATCCCCGCCTTCCTCACCCTGGTCGCCATCCCGCTGACCTACTCCATCGCCACCGGCCTGAGCTTCGGCCTGATCGGCTACGCCGTGCTGGAGCTCGCCACCGGCCGCGGCACCCGCCGCCACTGGATGCTCTATCTGCTCGCCGCGCTCTTTCTCTTTCGCTTCCTCTATATGCATGGCTGAAGGCTCTATGCATGGCTCAAGGCTCCATGCAAGGGGCTAAACTTGAGCTGTTGCCAGCCAAAATCCACATCCCGCAACCCGAGTTCAACCATCCCGCCGAACTCGCCATGCTCGCCCGCCTCCGCGAGCGGCCAGCCCAGCTAATCGAAGAATATCTCGCAATGTATCGGAATGACGGCGTGACATTCATCGCCCGCGATGCCGCAAAGAAGCTGTTTCCCGAATACAACGCAGACCCTACCGTCAACAACCGCTACTCCGATCAAGCAGCCTCTGCGCTCGCCGAAGCCGTACGCTTTAAACTACTGAGTGAACCTTCCGTGCGTCCCAGAAACGAAGTCGTCTTCGTAACTGGAACTCCGGCCTCGGGCAAGAGCGTATCCGCAGCGACTATCTCCGGCCCCACCATCGAGATTGTTCACGAGACAATCCTCACATCGCTCGAAAAAGCACAGGGGCGCGTGCAGCAGGCGATGGAAAAGGGTCGGCTTCCGCAGATCATCGTCGTCTATACCAACGATCCAAGGATCAACGTCCGCCGTATGATCGGTCGCGCCCGCCGCGTCGGCCGCACCGTACCGCTTGCCTATATGGCCCAAACCTACGTTGGCGTGCCCCAGATCGTACAACAACTGCACGAGCACTTCGGCAGGTCGCTGTTGCTGACGCTCATGAACAACTCCGGAGCGGTCAGGGACGTTATCATCCACCATGATGTCCAGCAAATGATCCAGGATATTGGGTCGTATAATGGGGAAAGTTGCTTGAGGGTGATGAACGATGAGCTTCGTCAAATCGATCAGGAAGAACCGGTCCCCCCTGAGATCCTCCGCGAAGCAAAGCTTCGCCAGGACCCCAGCTAAGGAAGAGACGCAGCGCACACAAACGCCTGTGGTCTCTCTTCAGGACGCTCAGGCCCATCCTGGCTCAACGGACCTCACCAGCCAGCTACGCGCCAACCTCATTCACAATGTTGAAGCTACGGCCACCCAGTCAAAGGGCGACCTCGCCCTTTGGGAGATGTAGCTCCCCCCTCGTTCAATAATCTCGCATCGCATTCGCGCCCCTGGCGCACTTCACCTCACAGGGAGAATCACTCCATGGACCGCAAAGCATCTGCCATCTGGCACGGCGACCTCAAGGCCGGCCACGGCACGATTACCACGCAAAGCAAGACCCTCGATGCGACCCAGTACAGCTTCAAGTCGCGCTTCGAGGAGGGCACCGGCACCAATCCCGAGGAGCTGATCGCCGCCGCGCACGCCGGCTGCTTCAGCATGGCATTCGCCAATGAACTCGCGACCGCCGGCCACACCGCGACCTCGGTGGACACCACCGCGACCGTCACGCTCGAGTTCCTCGAAGCCGGCCCGACTGTCACGAAGATCCACCTGGTCAACAAGTCCGCGGTTCCCGGCATCGATAAGGCAAAGTTCGAGGAGGTCGCCGCCAAGGCCAAGACGGGCTGCCCCATCTCGAAGCTGCTCGCCGCCGCGACCATTACCCTGGACGCAACGCTGCTATAACCCAGTCCCTTGCGCCCCGCGAAGCCCGACACCACGGCGGGCTTCGCTGTTTTCGCACCCCGCGGCCTACGCCGCCCCGCCACGGCTGCATCCAACTCCTCGGCGACAAATCGCTCAGGAGACCCCCACCATGGACCGCACCGCATCCGCCGTCTGGCAAGGCAGCCTCAAGGAAGGCCACGGCACAATTACCACGCAAAGCAAGACCCTCGATGCAACGCAGTACAGCTTCAAGACGCGCTTCGAGGAGGGCGTCGGCACCAACCCCGAGGAGTTGATCGCCGCCGCGCACGCCGGCTGCTTCACCATGGCGCTCAGCGCGCAGCTCACCAGCGCCGAGCACGTACCGGACAAGCTTGAGACCACGGCCGCCGTCACCATGGAGACCACCAACGACGGCCCCACCGTCACCAAAATCCACCTGACCACCCGCGCCAGCGTGCCCGGCATCGAGAAGCACACCTTCGATGAGCTCGCCACCAAGGCCAAAGAGGGCTGCCCGATCTCCCGCCTGCTCAAGGCCGCCGAGATCACCCTCGACGCACAACTGGTCTAAGTGCAGAGGGTAAGGAGTAGAGAGTAAGGAGTAGATAAGGCACCCTTTCTACTCCTTACTCCTTGCCCATCACTCCTTGCCTCTCTAGAAATCCAGCCGCAGCGCCAGCTGTCCCGTCCGGTTGCCCGCATTCTCCGACGTTGTGGCCGCTGTCAGCTGGCCAAACGTCGCTGTGTTGTCGATCTGCGTCGCCGGCGGTGCGAAGTTGGTATGGTTCAGCACATTCGTAAACGTCGACTCGAAGCGCAGATGCACAGTTTCGGTAATCGGCATCACCTTGGCCAGCCCCACTGAAACGGCCGCCGTCCCGGGACCCTGCAGAATGCCGACACCCGCGTTGCCAAAGCGGCCCGCGTTCGCCGGCGGAGCTGCAAACGCAGCCAGGTTGTAATACGCCGCGCGCGACTGGCCCTTGTAGAAGTTCGTCGACACCACGTCCGGCCGCGCATATGCTCCGCGGTTCACCACATTCGTGTTGGATTGGTCCAGCGATGGGCTGATGCTCGGCGTCAGCCACGGCCCGGTCTCCAGCAGCGTCACCGTGTTCAGGTTCCAGCCACCCAGCACCTTGCTCGCAAACCCATGGTGCGCCAGCCACGCGCGGCCTGCGCCGAACGGCAGCTCATAGACCCCGGTCAGCAGGAAGCGATGGCGTCGCGTGCCCTCTTCGTTGCCATAGTCGCTGTTGATGTGGAAGCGGTCCGCAATCGGGATGCCGTAGTTCACCTCGCCGGCAAAGCCGCTCGGCGTATCGCCCTGGTTGTCGGCCTGGTTCTTCGCCAGCGTGTAGTTGGCGTCGAAGTACAGGCCCTTCGCCATGCGGTGGGTCGCCTCCAGCTCCAGCGCCTTGTAGTTGGCCTTGCCCGCGTTGAAGGTGCTGTAGAGCGTCGTCCAGTTCTGGTACGGCGCGCGCGTATCCACGAACGGACCCGCCGTCGCTCCGGTGTCATAGGCCGTCGCGCTCGCCGGAATCTGGTTCAGGTCCTCTGTGATACTCAGCCGGTAGGTGTGCATCCCCACATAGCTCACGCGCAGCGAGGTGTTCACATTCAGCTGCCGCTCCACCGTCAGGCTCCACTGGTTGGACTGCGGGTCGCGGTAGTTCGGGTCGACGCCCTGGTCCAGGCCGCCGCCGCCGTAGGTCACGCCCAGGCTCGCAGGCGCTGTGCTCGGGAACTGGATCGCCGTCGTCAGTCCGCAGCTTGCGTCCGTCGCCGGGTTGCAGTTCGAGTACACATGCAGGTTGGAGGTCGGGTTGCCGCTGTTGTTGAAGCTCAGCGGACCGAGGTTGGTCATCGTATAGATGCCGAACCCGCCGCGCACCACTGTCTTCGTGTCGTTGAACGGCCGGTACGCGAAGGCCACGCGCGGCTGGATGTCGCCCTTATAGGTCTGGCGCAGGCCGGAGGGCACGCCGTCCTGGCTCGCCGTCAGATACTGCGTGCAGGCCAGCTGCGTGTTGTGCCCCGCCAGCCCGCAGGAGTTGAACGATTCCTGGAACGCAATATTTGAGCTCACGATGTTCTGCTGCGTCAGGTAGCCGGCAAGGTTGTCCGGTACCACGATCGCGTTCTTGTTCTGGTCGAAGTTCGCCAGGTTGCCGCCGTCTTCCTGGAAGCTCGGCAGCACCTGGTAACGCACGCCGTAGCTCAGCGTCAGCTTGTTCGTGATCTGGTACTCATCCTGCAAGAAGAAGCTGTACTGCGTGGCTGTGCCGCCTACGTCCGGGCTCGACACCGCAAAGTACAGCGTCGTCGGCGTCCCCTGGAGAAAGTCGCCGAACGCGTTGCCGGTGAACTGCTGCCCCGTGTTGCTTCCGTAGTTCGGCTGAAAGACAAAATCGCCAAAGTCATCGCTGGCAAACTCGGGCGCGAAGCTCTCGAGATCGAAGTAGCGGACGTGGCGCACGTCGATGCCGCCCTTCAGCGTGTGCTTGCCCAGGGTCCACGTCAGGTTGTCGGAGAACTGCGTGGTGCGCGACTGTGTGATGCCGGCCTTGTCGCGGCCGATGGGGGTAAAGCCGGTGCCCGAGCTGAAGTTGAACGTCGGGAAGGCGTGCGTCAGCGGATGCTGGCTGATGTCCACACCTGCGAGCTTCAACTGCGAGAGCGCGGTCGAACCCTGGATCGGGAAGTTCACGCCCGTCGTCACGTTGGTAAAGCCGTAGCGGAACTCATTCAGCAGGCGCGGCGTGATCGTGTAGGTCTCCGAGACCAGCAGGCTGCGGTTGTGGATGCTGTCCACATCGTCCGGCAGGAACGCGTTGGCGACATCGGAGCTGATGTTCTTGCGGCTGAACCGCGCGTACACCGAGTTCTTGCCGCCGATGGTCTGGTCCACGCGCAGGTCCGCGCCGTTGGTGCTGGAGGGGATCGGCTGGAAGTTCTCGTAGTTATACCCTGGCGCGACCACATTCCCATGGACGCAGGAGATCGTCCCGGCCACGTTCGGCTTGGGGAGATATGAAAGCAGAGCGGTCGCCGTCGGATTGATGGTGGCGATCGTCGGCCCGCAGATGTCGGCGAGGTTGCCCGCGCGGTCCGCAAGCGTGGGCACCAGAAACTGCTGCAGGCTCGCCGTGGACCGCCGGTTGCCCTCATAGTCGAAGAAAAAGAACGTCTTGCCGTGCCCGTTGTAGAGCTTCGGCAGCACCACCGGGCCGCCTATCGATCCCCCGAAGGTGTTGAACTTCTTCGGCGCCTTGCCGGCAAAGCCGTAGGGGTCGGCATCGAGCACATCGTTCTGTAGGTACTCGAACAGACTGCCGTGGAAGCTGTTGCCGCCGCTGCGCGTGGTGAACGTCACATCGCCCACCTGGGAAAACTCCGCGCTGTTGTTGAACGCCGTCACCTTCACCGCGGCGATGCCTTCCTGCGACGGATAGGCGTCCTGCAGCGCGCCGTTCTGGCGCACGTTCGCCGTCGAAATGCCGTCCACCGAGAAGTTCACCATCGAAGAGCTCGCGCCGCCCAGTGCGATATAGCCCGAGCTGTCCTGCTGCACGTTGGCCGAAAGCGCCAGCGCGCCCAGCGGGCTCGTCGTGCTGGCGCGGTTGTTCAGCGGCAGCTGGGTAATCAGCGCATTGTTCTTCGAGTCCGAGATCGATGCGTCTTCGGTGTCGATCTGGTCGGGCCCCGCCGTCACATCCACCGAGGTGCCCTCGGCCGCCACCTGCAGCGTCACCTTCACCCGCAGGTCCTGCCGCGCCTCCAGCACAATCCCATTCAGGTTGGTCAGCGCGAATCCGCTATGCCCCACCGCCAGCGTGTACCTGCCCGGCTTCACATTCTCAAAGACAAAGGCGCCCGTATCGTCGCTCACCGCCGAGCGCGTTGTGCTCTGGTCCACCGAGCGCAGCACCACCGCCGCCGCCGGTATCTGCGCGCCGGTGTTGTCCGTGGTCACGCCGCGGATGCTGCCAAACGTAGACTGCGCCAGAACGCCGCCGCAACCCGGCAGCACAAACAACAGAAGAAGGGAAGACCGGACCCGGCAAACCTGGCAAAGACGCGCAAGAACGTTCATGTTCGTACTTATGGACCTCATTGCGGCTTGAAATGGCCGCACTGCTCCAAGTACACTCGTCCGCGCGTTAAGAAGGCATATGGATCGGCATCAGAAGTTCGTTAAGCTCTCGCGCAGCGGCCTCGGACCTCGGCATCAATGCGCGTGGACGTGATCGTGCGAGTGGCCGCCCGGCCCGTGATGGTGGTGCGAGTGGCCATCCACCACCGGCGCCTCGGGCGGCGAGACGCAGCCGTCCACCGTCGCGCACTCGGTCACCTCGATCTGGATCGTCGTATGGTGGATGCCGAAGTGGTCGCGCAGCTGGTGGTTCAGCCGCTCCATCAGGCCCTCGCACGCAGCCAGAGGCATCTCCTGCACCTGCACATGGCTGGAGAGCGCATGGCTCTGTGAGGTCAGGCTCCAGACGTGCAGGTCATGCACATTCAGCACGCCCTCGACGCTCTGCATCGCCGCGCGCACACTGGCCAGGTCTACCGCGCGCGGCACGCCTTCCAGCAGAATGTGCAGCGTCTCCCGCACGATGCTCCAGCTACTCAGCAGGATCATCCCAGCAATAATTACCGAGAGCAGCGGGTCGACCCACTGCTGCCCGGTGAGCGCGATCAGCAGGCCGCCCACGATCACCGCCGCGGTCGAGACCGTATCGCCCAGCATGTGCAGGAACACGCTGCGAATGTTCACATCGCCGGAGAACTTCCACAGCAGCCCGGCGATGGCGCCGTTCATCAGAACGCCGGCCGCCGCGACCTCCATCATCAGCCGCGGTTCCACCGTTACGGGATGGAAGAACCGGCCCACCGCCGAGACCAAGATCCAGCCGGCCAGCACCATCAGGCTCAGCGCGTTCACGAACCCCGCCAGCACGCCCGCGCGCTGGTAGCCGAAGGTCCGCTGGTCGGTGGCCGGCCGCGCCTGCAGCCACACCGCGATAAAGCTCAGCGCCAGCGCCAGAAAGTCCGAGACGTTGTGCCCAGCCTCGGAGATCAGCGCCAGCGAGTGCGCGCGCAGCCCGAAGAACAGCGTCGCCGCAATATACATCGCCGTCATCGCCAGCGACGCCTTCAGAATCCGCTGCATGGGGCCGTTCGCCTTGCCGCCACCGTTCGCGCTCATACGACTATTGTAGGCCCACCGGTGTAGGCCCCCGGCATTCCGGAAAGGCCTTCCGCGGAATGTTGGCGCGCCAGCGCGCCGGTCAGTCAGCCGAATAGTTTTTCGATGTCCTTCATAGGAAGGTAGAGTCGCTCGGGTTGGTCGGGTAGCGGAAGAAAGCCGTTCTTGAGATAGAACGTACGCGCACCGATCTTGGCGTCGACAATGACCGCCCATGAGGCCACTTCCACGGAACTGCGCAGAGCGCGCGAGAGAGCGTGCAGCAACACAAACTCGCCCAGGCCTCGGCCGCGATAGGCTTCGTCCACGGCCATCCGGCCCAGCAACGTCACCGGCAAAGGAAGCCTGGGCAGCTTGGCCCGTGCAGCATCCGGCAAGGTTTCCGGCATCAGGGACAACGCAGACAGCGTATAGAAGGCTGCAATCCGCTTGCCGTCCTCGGTCAGCACGAACACATTGGCGAGCCGCCGGTCCAAGTCCTGCCGCGCCTGTTGCCGGATGTAAGTGTCCAATGCGATGACGCCGCAACGGAAAGCTGCCCGGTCATGCGCCTTCGCAAGAGGTTTGACCTTGAACCCGGCAGGAAAAATCAAAGCCTCTCCAGGTCTTTCTTATGCTTCGCCGCCGCTGCCTTGAGATACGCATTCGGTCCCGGTGGATTGAGGACCGACTTCATGAAGGCCTTATAGTCCCTCTCGCTCAACCTCCAGGAAGTCTCTTCCTGAATAATATTTTTAGCGGCCTGATCGGCGTGCTGGACGATGAAGTCGGAGACGGAGAGACCGCGCAGGTTCGCGGCGCGCTCGATGCGGCGCTTCTGGTCTGGCCTCAGGCGGGCTTCGGTTCGCAGACTCTTTGTAGCAGTAGCTGGCATCTCCTGCCTCCTTATGTACGGCAGTATACCGTACAGAGGCAGCGTTCACTACTCCTCGCCCACCTTCAGCACCGCCAGGAAAGCCTCCTGCGGGATGTCCACCTTGCCGATGCGCTTCATCCGCTTCTTGCCTTCCTTCTGCTTCTCCAACAGCTTGCGCTTGCGGCTGATATCGCCACCGTAGCACTTGGCGATGACGTTCTTGCGGATCGCCGTCACCGTGGAGCGCGCGATCACCTTCGAGCCGATCGCCGCCTGGATCGCGACCTCGAACATCTGCCGCGGGATCAGCTCGCGCATCTTCTCCACCAGCGCCTTGCCGCGGTCGTAGGCCGCGTCGCGGTGCACGATGATCGAGAGCGCGTCCACCGGGTCGCCGCCGATCAGGATGTCCATCTTCACCATCGGCGAGACCCACGAGCCCGCGAGCTGGTAGTCCAGCGAAGCATAGCCCCGCGAGACGGACTTGAGCTTGTCGTAGAAGTCCAGCACGATCTCATTCAGCGGCAGCTCGTAGGTCAGCATCACGCGCGTCTCGCTCACATACTCGATGTTCTGCTGGCGGCCGCGCTTGTCCTCGACGAGCTTCAGGATGCCGCCCACATATTCCTCGTTGGTGAGGATCTTGGCCAGGATCACCGGCTCCTCGATCTGTTCGATCTCGCTGGGGTCGGGCCAGCGCGAAGGGTTGTCGACCACCAGCGTGCTGCCGTCGGTCATGGAGAGCTTGTACTGCACGCCGGGCGCGGTGGTGATCAGGTCCAGGTCGTACTCGCGCTCCAGCCGCTCCTGAATGATCTCCAGGTGCAGCAGGCCGAGGAAGCCGCAGCGGAAGCCGAAGCCCAGCGCGACCGAGCTCTCCGGCTCGAAGTTGAAGCTGGCATCGTTCAGCCGCAGCTTCTCGAGCGCATCGCGCAGCATGCCGTGCTCATGCGAGTCCACCGTATAGAGGCCCGCGAAGACCATGCTCTTGATGTCCTCGAAGCCGGGCAGCGCCTCCGCGCAGGGCCGGTCCACATGCGTGATGGTGTCGCCCACCTTGGTGTCGGCGACGTTCTTGATGGTGGCCACGAAGAAGCCCACCTCGCCCGCGCTCAGCTCTTCCAGCACCACCGGCTTGGGCGTCATCACGCCCATCGACTCCACGTCGAACTGCTTGCCGTTGGACATGATCTTGATGCGGTCGCCCTTGCGCAGGCGGCCATTGATGATGCGGGCCAGCACGATCACGCCGCGATACGCATCGAACCAGCTGTCGAAGATCAGCGCCTGCAGCGGCGCCTCGGCATCGCCCTGCGGCGGCGGCAGCAGCATCACCACGGCCTCCAGGATGTCGGCGACGTTCAACCCCGTCTTCGCGCTCACGCACACGGCATCGTCGGCCGGCAGCCCCACGGACTTCTCGATCATCGCCTTGGTGCGCTCGATGTCCGCGCTGGGCAGGTCGATCTTGTTGATGATCGGCAGGATCTCCAGCCCGCCGGCGATGGCGAGGTACGCGTTCGCGAGCGTCTGCGCCTCCACGCCCTGGCTGGCGTCCACCACCAGCAGCGCGCCCTCGCAGCTGGCCAGCGAGCGCGAGACCTCATAGCTGAAGTCCACGTGACCGGGCGTATCGATCAGGTTCAGTTGGTAGAGGTTGCCGTCGCTGGCGGTGTACATCATGCGCACGGTGTGCGCCTTGATGGTGATGCCGCGCTCCCGCTCGAGGTCCATCGCGTCCAGCACCTGCGCCTGCATCTCGCGCTGGGTCAGCGATCCCGTCAACTCCAACAGGCGGTCCGACAGCGTCGATTTGCCATGGTCGATGTGCGCGATGATCGCGAAGTTGCGGATGTACTTGGGGTCCATGCGGTGTCAAGAGAAGCGGTGTACGCAAGCTGCGCCGCGAAACGCTTCGAACCTCTAGGCTACCATTCGCAGCTTCACCCATACCCTGGCGTTCATCGCAGGGCAGTGTCTCCGTTTGCCGGGTTTTGAAGGGGACGAGCTTTAGTTCGTCCATAGCAGTTTGGTGGCCCAGGGTCTCCACGGAGCGCGATGTTGCCCAGCTGGGCCACTCCCCGCCGCCGCCGTGTGGTGATTCAAATCGTCCAACGCTTACAATGACTAGGTTGATGGCGACCCTGCGAACCCACCCCCTTCTGCGCCGCTGGATCCCGGCCCTGGCCTGCGCCGCGCTGTTCGCGGGCCTGACCGGCTGCCCGGAGGTACCCGCGGACGACCCCAACGCCGCCACCGCGCCCGGCAGCGTGCCCGCCGGGCAAACGGCGCCCACCGCCAGGCAGGCGGCCACAAAGAAGCTTTCGCCCGAAGAGCAGGGCCGGGCCAACGCGCAGGCCGCGCTCGCCGCACAGATGCTCGCCGACCAGCAGAACGCGCAGCAGACCGTGCAGGAGCGCGCCGCCGCCGAGCACAACCAGAAGGTGCAGGACCTGATCGCCCGCGCCGACGCCCGCTACAAGAGCGGCGTCACCAACTACAACGCCAACCGCCTGGACGCCGCGCGCCTGGACTTCGATGCCGCGGTCGATGCCATGCTCTCCAGCGGCATGGACCTCAAAGGCGACCCCCCGCTCGCCGACGAGTTCGACCAGCTGCTCTCCGCCATCAACTCGCTGGAGCTGGTCGCGCTCAAGCAGGGCAACGGCTTCTCGCCCAAGGTGGAGGACGCGCCGATCGACGAGGCCGCCATCGTCACCTTCGCGCCCGACCCCGTGCTGGTCAACAAGGTCACCGCGGAGCTGAAGGTCACCACCAGCGACCTTCCCCTTGTGGTCAACGACTACGTGACCGGCTGGATCGACTACTTCACCAACTCGGCCGCCGGCCACGCGCACCTGGTCCGCTCGCTGGAGCGCGCCGGCAAGTACAAGGCGATGATCTCGAAGATCCTCGCCGACAACGGCGTGCCCCAGGACCTCATCTACCAGGCCGTCGCGGAGTCCGGCTTCCAGCCGCAGGCGCTCAACGCGCGCTCCGGTGCCGGCGGCATGTGGCAGTTCATGCCCTTCGGCGACTACGGGCTCGCCCGCAACGGCTACTTCGACGAGCGCTTCGACCCCGAGAAGTCCTCCATCGCCTACGCCAAGTACATGAAGGCGCTCTACAACCAGTTCGGCGACTGGTACCTGGCCATGGCCGCCTACGACTGGGGCCCGGGCAACGTGCAGCGCGTGGTGGGCCGCACCGGCTACGCCGACTTCTGGGAGCTCTACCGCCGCGGCGGCCTGCCCGCCGAGACCAAGGCCTACGTGCCGGGCATCATCGCCGCCATCATCATGGCCAAAAACCCCCAGCAGTACGGCCTGAGCGACGTCGTGCCCGAGCCGCCCGTGCTCAGCGACAAGGTCACCACCACGTACGCCATCGACCTCAAGCTGGTCGCCGACCTCACCGACTCCAGCGTCGCCGAGATCGTCGCGCTCAACCCCGCGCTGCTGCGCCTGGCCACGCCCCGCGACATCCCCTATGACCTCCACCTGCCGCCCGGCACCCACGACCTCTACATCAAGCGCCTGGTCGAGTTCCCCGAGGCCGACCGCACCAGCTGGCGCTTCCACCTGGTCAAGGACGGCGAGACGCTCGACAGCATCGCCACCGCGCTGCGCGCCCGTGCTGCCGAGATCGCGTCCTTCAACGACATGAAGCCGGGCGAGGCGGTCAGCCCCGGCGATGAACTCGTCATCCCGCTGGCCGCCAGCGGCGTCGAGCCGGGCGAGGAACGCTATACCCTGCGCCGCGGCGACACTCTTACCACCGTCGCCGACCGCTTCGGCGTCACCGTCGAGCAACTCCGCGACTGGAACCGGCTGGAGACCTCACGCGTCGCGCCGGGACGGTCGCTCTACGTCGCCGAGCCGATCCGGCTCGCGCCCGGCATGCACATCGCACGCGGCCGGCGCGGACGCGGCGCGGCCAAACGCGGCGCCAGGTCTTCCTCCCGCACCGTCAGGAAGGGCCCCGCGCACTGACCGCTGTTCCAACGAAGCACAGGCCTGTGTGAAAAAAATGACCGTGCACCAAAAAAGGTGCTTGCTATTTCACCTACGCGGGCGTAATTCTGTTCGTAACCTTCGCGCGAAGAATGTTCCGCACGAACGACACGCACGGTGGCAGAGCGCAACGCAACGAGAGCCTCACACGAGTTTGGAGACATGGCAATGCCGCACAACGACGACACCTTCAAGATGTACGCTGCCGCATACGACGAACCGGAGCACGACAGCTTCGATGACGACGACGCCGAGCTCAACGATCTGGACGATGAGGAAGAAGAGGAGTTGAGCGGGCCCGCGATGGTGGCGACACACGCCGAAGAGGCCGAGGTCTTCGCCGCCCCCTCCACGCCGGTCGCGCCCTACGAGCCGCCCACCCACCTCTCGGAGACGCCCCACCCCATCCCCCCCCCCCCCGCGCCCCCGGTTGCGGCCCCCAAAAACGCCGCCCCCAGGAAAGCGGCTCCCAAGAAGGCCGCGAAGAAGGCCGTAGCCAAGAAGGTGGCCCCCAAGAAGGCGGCACCGAAGAAGGCAAGCAAGAAGAGCGCGGTGAAGAAGACCGCCAGGAAAGCTCCGGCCAAGGCAAAGAAGGTCGCCGGGAAGAAGACATTGAGTTCTGCCGCGAAGAAAGGTGCCCTGCGCGGCGGTAAGTCTGCCTTGAAAAAGGCAGTCGGCAACAAGGGCACAGGCAGCAAAAAATCAACTATGAGAGGTAAGACCTTGGCAACTAAGAAAGCTGCAAAGAAGGCCGTGAAGAAGGCTGCTCCGAAGAAGGCTGCGAAGAAGGTCGCGAAGAAGGCGACCAAGAAGGCCGCCAAGAAGTCCGCCCCGAAGAAGAAGTAACTTCGGCGCTTAGCGCAGCATCAACCGCGGTAAAGGCAAGCGAAAACGCCCGGCCCTCCTTCGAGGTCCGGGCGTTTTCGCGTCTGGCCGCGGCGTGACTTCATCGTGCGTTACTTCATCGACTCAAGCGCTGCGAGCACCTCGTCGCTGTGCGTCTTCACGTCGGCCACCTTCCACTCCTTCACCACCTTGCCCTCGGGCGAGATCAGGAAGGTGGTGCGCTGCGCAAAGCGTATCGGGCCCATGCCGTTGATCGGCACGCCGTAGGCGTCGATGACCTTGTGGTCGGGGTCGGCCAGCAGCTTGAAGCTGAACGTGTCCTTCGAGCACCAGGTCTTGTGGCTCTCCACCGTGTCCAGGCTCACGCCGAGCACGACCGCGTGCAGCGCATCGTACTTGGGCAGGTCGCGCTGGAAGTTGTGCGCCTCAATGGTGCAGCCGGTGGTCTGGTCCTTGGGGTAGAAGTACAGCACCACCCACTTGCCCTTGTAGTCGGCCAGCGAGACCGGCTTGTCCTCCTGCGAGGGCAGCGTAAAACCGGGTGCGGCGGCGCCGACCGGGGTCAGGTCCGCGGCCACCGCCTCGCCGGCCATCAGGGCCAACATGCAGACGAGCGCGCCTGCCCATCCACTTGCAACTGCTCGGGAACGTAGCATGAGGAAACTCTCCTTGGAATTGTCTTTAAATGTCCGGGAAACGTCTGGGGTGGACCATCGGCCGCCGCGCCCTTGCCTGCGCACCTGCGCCGAATGTCATCTTACGCCCTCGCCGAAGGCCCGGGAGGCCGCCGTTTCAAGCCTGCGATGGATTTGCAGCCTCACCCACAATGCAGATGCCGGCCGCATCGGCGGCGGCGACCATGGCCGCGCGGTCGAACAGCAGCGTGCGCCCGGCCTCCACGCACAGGCAGCTCGCGCCCGCGGCGCGCATGGCCTCCACCGTCGGCGCGCCCGCCACGGGCACGTCGAAGCGCAGGTCCTGCTGCGGCTTGGCCACCTTCACCACGGTCAGCCGCTTGGTCAGCGTGCTCTCGCCGCCCTCCAGCGTCTTCATCAACGCGCCGGCGCGGGCGATGGTCGCGTCCGTGCCCTCCATCGCCTCCACCGCGACGCAGGCCCCGGCGGCGATCACCACCGTCTGCCCCAGGTCGAAGCCGGCGATGCCCCGCGCCACTCGCAGCCCGTAGGCGATGTCCGCCAGCTCGGCCGCATCGGGCGCGCGCCGGGTCAGCACGCCCGCAGGCGCGAGCATCGGCTCCAGGTACGCGGTGGACGAGACCAGCGTGATCCCCTCGTCCTCCAGCACCTTCGCGACCGCGCCCAGCAGCATGTCCGTATTGCGGGTGCTCAAGCTCAGCAGCAGCTTGGCCAACCGCCAGTCCGGCCGGATGCTGGAAAATATCTGCTTGTGCTTCACCTGCCCCGCCATCACGGCGCGGGTCACGCGCTCGGCCTGGAAGGTCTCAATCAGCTTCGACAGCTCGCCGAGCGAGAGCCAGTGCACCCGCACATGCGCGGGGTCGGCCGCCGCGCGGGCATCCATCTCCGGATCGGTCTCTTCCTTGATCGCGGCGACCACCACGCGCAACCCCTGCGCACGCGCCGCCTCCAGAAGCAGAAATGGGAAGCGCCCATTGCCGGCGATGAGACCGAGGCTAGGCGACATCGGCCAGACGCGACTTGTCTCGTGCAATCAGCCCACGCACGGTTATGTCTTCGTCTACATCAGGCCAATGTATCCCATAACCTCTGCCATTCAACTGCCACCGAATACGCTTTTCAGGCGCTGCATCCCGCAAGCGTGGAAATTCGCCTACTGGAGAGGCGATTTCAAGGCCCCCCTTAAAACGAACATGGATCATTGCATCGTCCACATACACGTCCACGGGGACTAGAGCTTCATCGAACTCATCGGTCACGGAAGAAGTCATTCCAAGCCTCCAGCATCAAGTGTAGATTGTCCCGGATAATCGATTCAATCTCTTTGATTTCACCTGAACGAAATCCTCTGTTCCATGCCTGCTGCAAATGGGGTAGCAACCAATATTTTGCTTCTTTTCCCCCAGCCACAATGTGAATGTGCTGCGGTTCCTGGCGCTCATCCGCATAGAAGAAAAACCGGTACGGCCCAATTCTAAGCACTGTGGGCATGAACACCTCGATCCTACTTGATCACCCCGCGCTCGCTCTTCTTCACGAACTCCGCCAGATACCGCACATGCTCGCCTGCGCCCTGCGCGAGGACCGCTTCCATCTCCTCAAGCGCCTGGGTGGTATTGTGCTTGCCGCCGGTCAGCAGCCGCATTGCGCTGCTCAGCTCGCGCAGCTGCTCCGGGGTAAACCCACGCCGCTGCAGCCCCACCTTGTTTAGGCCGTAGACGTGGTTGTTGCGCTCGGCCGACACCAGCGAGTATGGCAGCACGTCCTGGGTGATCGTCGTCCCGCCGCCGATGTACGCATAGCGCCCGATGGTGCAGTACTGGTGCACTGGCGCCATCGCGCTCAACGTGGCAAAGTCTTCCACGGTCACATGTCCGGCCAGCGTGGCGCCGTTGGGCAGGATGCAGCCGTTGCCGATCGTGCAGTCGTGCCCGATGTGCACGTACGCCATAATCAGGCAGCCGCTGCCGACCCGCGTGCAGCCGCCCCCGCCTGCGGTCCCGCGCGAGATCGTCACCGACTCGCGGATGGTCGTGTCTTCGCCGATCTCCACCCGCGTCGGCTCGCCGGCATACTTCAGGTCCTGCGGCGCGATGCCCACGCAGGCGAAGCTGTACACCTTGCAGCCCCGGCCCAGCGTGGTATGCCCCTCCAGTACCACGTGCGAGACCAGCTCGCAGTCCTCGCCCAGCACCACATGCGCGCCCACCGTGCAGTACGGCCCCACCCTGCAGCTGGCCGGAATGACCGCACCCTCTGCGACGATGGCGCTGGGATGGACATTCGCCCGGACGCTCACTTGGCCGCCTTCGGCCGCGCCACCAGCATGCACATGAGGGTCGCCTCGCAGGCCACCTGGCCATCGACCGTGGCCACACCGCGGAGCTTGACTGCGGTAGCCCGCCAGTTCAGCACCGTCACCTCGATCCGCAGCTGGTCGCCCGGCACCACCGGCCGGCGGAACTTCGCCGCCTCGATGCCGGCGAAGACCATCAGCTTGTCGTCGCGGTCGGGGATCTCGGTCAGCAGCAGCGCGCCGCCGGCCTGCGCCATCGCCTCCACCTGCAGCACCGCAGGCAGAATCGGGTAATCGGGAAAGTGCCCCGTAAAGTGCGGCTCGTTCGCCGTCACGTTCTTGATCGCGACGATGCGCGTCTTCCGCTCCATCTCGACCACGCGGTCGATCAGCAGAAACGGGTAGCGGTGCGGCAGAATCGCCATAATCTCGACGATGTCGAGCGTCGTCTTCTGGGCTGCTGAAGCCGGTTCGGGGGCCTGCGCAGTAACCTCGGCGGAATCACTCATAGCGTCGCCCAGAATATCAGTTCCGCTCACTTCGCCTTCTTCATCAGCGGCCGGTCGGGGTCGAACAGCTCCGGCGAGAGCTGCGTGTTGTACGCCGCCTTGGTCAGGAAGCGCTGCAGCACCATATCGCCGTTGTGCAGCCGCGTGGTCGCATAGGGCGTCATAATCCCCTGCACCGCGTGGTAATCGTCGTACTGCTCCACGTCCGTGTTGAGGTCCTTATAGACCGGATCATGCCACTGGAAGCTCAGCGACAGCGGCAGGTGCGAGCTCTCATCCAGCTCCAGCGTCACCGCGTCGTTGGCCGCCGTCAGGATGCCGACCTGCTCGGCCAGCCGCCGCTCCACCATGTTCGTGCCCTCATAGGTAATCAGCACCCCCGGCTGCTTCAGCCAATCCATCACCACCGTGTCCAGCGAGTGCGCGCGCCGCCGCAGATACTCCTGCACGTCCTTGGCCGGCAGCTCGGTCTTGCCCTTGTAGGTGACCTCATACCCATCGTCCGGCGTAAAGACTTCGGCGATGTCCTTATGGTTGGTGGCGATGAACACGCCGTAGTGGCTGATCAGCAGGATGCGCTCGCCGAAGGGGTGCATGCGCGCGTACTCCTCGAACTGCGGCACCTCCTCATGCGGCTGGCCTTTGTAAAACGTGGCCGAGCGGCCATAGAACGTCCAGTCCTGGCGGTCCAGCCACGCCGGCCCGCCCAGGGCCGCGACCATCTGCTCCAGCAGCTTGCGGCCGCGGTCGGTCTGCGCCCCGTCCTGCGCCCCGGGCGTGGCGCTGGGCAGCGCCCGGGCCTGCGCCCGCGCCTGCACCGCGGCTACCTGCACTGCGACCAGGCCAACCATCGCTACCGCTATTCCAACCCAGCGTCTCATCGCCACTCCGTCCCGCGCTGCTCGAGCTCGCACCTAACCCACCAGCACCGCTCCGCCGTTCACGTTGAAGATCTCCCCGGAGACGAACCCGGCCCACGGCGTGCACAGAAACACGATCGGCCCGGCGATCTCCTCCGGCTCGGCCGCGCGCCCCAGCGGGATCAGCGCCAACGCCTTCTTGGACGCAACCGGGTCGCCCAGGGTTCCAGCCGACATCTCCGTCCGCACCCAGCCCGGCGCCACGCAGTTGCACAGGATGCCTTGCGGCGCCAGCTCGCTCGACAGGCTCTTGGTCAGCGAGAGCAGCGCGCCTTTGCTCGCCGCATAGTCCGCGTGGAAGGCCTCGCCGCGCTGCGCCGCGGTGCTCGCTACCAGCACAATGTGGCCGCGCACACTGCCGCCGGCTGCCCCATGTCCCGCTTCCAGGACATAGGAGGGAGCCGCATCGCTGGGTGGCCCATTCATGACGACGGTCGTATCGTCGGCATGGGTGGTGTCCCTCAACTGCCCCAGCATCGCCGCCACCGCCGCCTGCACCAGCCCAAAGACGCTGTCCAGGTTTACGCCCAGCGTGCCGCGCCACTGCGCCTCCGCCATCGTCTGGACCGGCTGGTCGTGCGGCGGCCAGATTCCATGGTTCACCACCAGGCTGTCCAGCCGGCCATACACCGCGACGGCAGCCGCAACCAGCGCCTGGCCATCTTTTACGGTTGCCAGCTCCTGCTGAACCGCACGGCAGACGTCGTCGCCGCCACACTCGGCCACCAGCGCCTGCGCCTGGGCCTCCGCGCTGCGATAGCTGAACACCACACGCGCGCCCGCACGGCGCAGCAGCCGCACCGTCGCCGCGCCGATACCCCGCGAGCCGCCCGTCACCAGCGCCACCCGGCCCTGCAAAGAAAGGCAGACACCTTCCGGCTCTTGTGAAACACTCATACCGAAGTTGTAGCAGGGTGCGCCCCGCGCATCCAACCCCGACCCCAGATCAGGAGGCCCTCTCGATGAAGATCGTCGCCATCATCTGCCGCATTCTGCTTGGACTCATGTTTCTCACCTTCGGGCTCAACATCCTGCATCCCTTCCTGCACATGCCCAGGCCGCCGGCCGGCTCGCTGCCGGCGCAGTTCATGGACGTGATGGTCCCCACGGGCTGGATGCACGTCGTGGGCACGCTGCAGGTGCTGGGCGGCCTGCTGGTGCTGTTCGGTGGCACCGCGCCGCTGGGCCTGATCGTTCTGGGCCCGGTCACCTTCAACATCCTCGTCTTCCACATCTACCTGGAGGGCGGCCAGGGCATCGCGCCCGGGCTGGTCGCAGCGCTGCTGGAGATCGTCCTCATCTACGCCTATCGCGCCAACTTCGCCGGCATCTTCACCTACAAGGCGACGGCCGCCTAGGCAGCCATTAGCTGGCGCGGGGCGTGCGCGTCGCGACGCCTGTCTTCTCTTTCGATTTGGCCGATGCGCGCAGGCGCTTGCGCTCGGCGACCAGCCGCGCCTGCTCGCGCTGCGGCATCGCCAGCACCGCGCGGGTGCGTGCGGGCAGCTTGGCGAAGGTCAGCGCATGCGCTACGCGCAGCATCTCCTGCCACTCGGCGTTGCCCAGCGCACCCCAGCGCTCCGCGGCGACCCTGAATATGCGCGCCATGTAGGGCGCCGGCGTCAGCCCCTCGCGCTCCAGCAGCTCATGGAAGCGCTCCGGCCCGGCCGCAAACGCCGCGACGCCGTGGCGGCCATCGCCATCGAGGTTGAGCAGCGCGAACATTTTGCCGCCGATGGCCTTGTCGCCGACCCAGAAGACGAGGTTGTCGCCCCACTGCTGCGTCTCCACCGCATGCGGCAGTGAGAGCAGGAAGGCGCGGGCTCGCTCGGCGTCCATCGCGGAAGTCTACCGCAGCCGCAGGCGGATGGGCCCCCTCGCCGTCGCACCATCGACCACCTGGCCACGCTGGGTGATGACGACCTTGCCGGCGGCCACCAAGCGCTGCGCCGCGGCGCGCGCGGGCGTCATCAACGGCTCCCAGGCCATAGGGGACTCGCCCCCGACGGCGCGGGCCGCCTCACTGGGGCAGAGGCTCTTGCCCGCTCCGCGCTCCTCCAGCAGCCGCAGGATCGCCCGCTCCAGCGCGCTGTCCTTGTTCTCCATCGGAACACGCTCCAGCATCAGCATAGTACGCAGGGGCTTCTATACTTAGCCTTGACTATGCCTACGGAGACCCAAGCCGCCGTCGCGTTTACCCCAAAGCCATTTGCCCCGGTGCCATTTGCGCCGGTACAAGACCAGCTCGACCTCATCGCCAAGGGCGCGGCCGAGATGATCCCGCCCATCGAAGCCTCCGCGCCCGACGCGCTCGCCGCGCGGCTCGAAGAGTCGCGCCGCACCGGCGTCCCCTTGCGCATCAAGGCCGGCTTCGACCCCACCGCGCCCGACCTCCACCTCGGCCACACCGTGCTCATGCGCAAGCTGCGCCACTTCCAGCAGCTCGGCCACACCGCCATCTTCCTCATCGGCGACTTCACCGGCCTCATCGGCGACCCCACCGGCAAGAACCAGACCCGCAAGCCGCTCACCCGCGAAGAACTCGACGCCAACGCCGAGACCTACAAGGACCAGGTCTTCAAGATCCTCGACCCGGCGAAGACCGAGGTCCGCTACAACACCGAGTGGTTCGGCCCCTTCGGCGCGGACGGCATGATCAAACTCGCCGCCAAGTTCACGCTCTCGCAGATGCTGGAACGCGAAGACTTCCATAAACGCTTTCAGGACGAGCAGCCCATCCATATGCACGAGCTCCTCTACCCAATGGCGCAGGGCTACGACTCGGTCGCGCTCGAATGCGATGTCGAGCTCGGTGGCACCGACCAGAAGTTCAACCTGATGCGCGGCCGCGACCTGCAGCGCGACGCCGGCCAGAAGCCCCAGATCGTCCTGATGACGCCGATTCTAGAGGGCCTGGACGGCGTGCAGAAGATGTCGAAGTCGCTCGGCAACGCCATCGGCATCCAGGACCCCGCGCCGGCCATGTACGGCAAGCTGATGAGCATCAACGACGAGCTGATGTGGAAGTACTGGACCTTCCTCACCGACCTGCCCCAGCGCGAGATCGACGCCATGCACGCCCGCGTCGCCAACGGCGAGCTGCACCCGATGCAGGCCAAGAAGGACCTCGCCCACACCATCACCGCGGACTTCCACTCCGCCGCGGAAGCCGATGCCGCGGCCGAAGGCTGGGCCACGCAGTTTCAAGAAAAGCAGACGCCAGATCATCTGGAAGAAGTTCATGTAGGTCTGAGCAGCATATTGCAGCTCTTGCCGGATTCAACAAGCCAAGAAGAGTCGAAAGACTTCGATAAGAGTTTTGACGCGGTAATAGTCGAAGTCATGCAGCGAAAACCCGGCGCGGGCGGCAGAGCCGCTGGGACAATTGGCATGGCCAAGTTGGTCCGCGAGTTGGGTCTAGTCACATCTGGCAAAGAGGCAACATCCAGGATAAAGAGTGGCGCTCTTTCGATAGATGGCGAGGTTTATGTCAACCTCTTCTTCACCTTGCCACTTGGAGAGCCACTTCCATCGAAAGAAAAACCCTTGCGATGGGCAATCAGGTTTGGCAAGAAGCAGGTCATGGCTGTGATTTACTGAGCGTCAAGCTTTGAAGGGGCGGGGCTTCAGCCCCGCCGTTAACTGTCCTGATGAATGAGAGGGCTTTAGCCCCGGAGGGAACGGATGCGCCCCAGCAGAGAACCCTTCCGGCAGGCCGACCAGACCTATTTCGTCACCTTCCAGACGGCGCGCCGCCAATGCTTCTTTCGCCACCAAAGTTGGTCCGACCTTTTCCTGCGAACCCTGGAAGGGTACCTGCCGCAGCTCGGACTCCATGACTGTGTCATCATGCCCGACCACATTCATCTGCTGCTCAGCCCTCAGTTTCCACTCGAAAAAGCTATCCAGCTGATCAAAGGCGGCTTCTCCTTTCGGGCCAAGCGAGAGCTGGCGTGGCCCGGCGATATCTGGCAAACAGGCTTCTCGGACCATCGAATACGCGACATCGGCGATTGGGACCATCACATCGACTACCTCTACAAGAATGCGCAGTCGGCGCGTTCGGAGGGGCACGCCATTCGCGGCGTAATGAGCGGGCTGATGTTGCATCCTCTCCCTCCGTGGCTAAAGCCGCAGTCCGGGGTTGCTCTTGACGGCGGGGCTAAAGCCCCGCCCCTTCAAAGCCTTGACTCACAAGAGCCGGGTTCCTAACAACCATGCCCCTGCGCACCGCCAACGTCCTCGGCTCCGGACCCAACGGCCTCGCCGCCGCCATCACGCTGGCGCAACATGGGATCGCCGTCACCGTCTATGAGCGCAACTCGCAGGCCGGCGGCGCCTGCTCCACCGCCGAGATCACCCTCCCCGGCTTCCGCCACGACCTCGGCTCCTCCGCCTACCCGCTCGGCATCGCATCGCCCTTCTTCAAAACCTTGCCGCTCGAACAGCACGGCCTGCGCTGGACCGAGCCCGACGCGCCTGTCGCGCATCCGTTCGAGGACGGCACGGCCGTTATGCTTGAGCACTCCCTCGCCGCAACCGCCGCGCAGTTCGATGCGCGCGACGCCCGCGCCTGGCGCGCCTTGTTCGCCGGCCCTGTGCGCGACTGGTCGAAGCTGGTCGAGGACGTCACCCGCCCGCTGCTGCGCCTGCCCCGCCATCTCTTTGCGATGGCCCGCTTTGGGCCGCCCGCGCTGCTGCCCGCGCGCCTGCTCGCCCGCACCCTCTTCCGCGGCGAGCGCGCCCGCGCGCTCTTCGCCGGCTGCGCCGCGCACTCGGTGCTGCCGCTCACCCACGTGGCCAGCTCCGCGCCCGCGCTGGTCCTGGCCACGGCCGCGCACACCACCGGCTGGCCCATCGTCGCCGGCGGCGCGCAGGCCCTCACCGACGCGCTCGTCGCGCACCTCGAATCCCTGGGCGGCAAGATCGCGCTCAGCACCGAAGTCACACACCTCAGCGACCTGCCCGCCGCCGACGTAACCCTCTTCGACACCTCGGTCGACGCACTCGTCCGCATCGCCGGCGATGCACTCTCCAACGGCTACCGCGCCAGCCTGCGCCACTTCCTGCCCGGGCCCGGCATCTTCAAGCTCGACTACGCGCTCAGCCGGCCAATCCCCTGGCGCGCGCCAGCCTGCCTGCGCGCCGCCACGGTACACCTGGGCGGCACGCTCGACGAGATCGCCCAGTCCGAGCAGGACGCCTTCGGCTCGAAGAGCCACCCAGCCCG
>Ga0116230_10001483_pt1 | contig 22419 bp, 23 predicted proteins | sample S1TSphfallax_3_FD_88678 | JGI IMG/M metagenome (GOLD analysis project Ga0116230, IMG submission 88678) | Host-associated microbial communities from peat moss isolated from Minnesota, USA - S1T2_Fd - Sphagnum fallax MG | ecosystem: Host-associated > Plants > Peat moss > Unclassified | place... | reverse complement strand
TGCGCCCACGCGGTCTCTTCGGCGTCGAAGGTCTCTTCGAGTGAGCATGAGCCGGCTGTTGCTGCACCCGCTGGTGTGGACGGCGATCGTGTTTGCGGTGCTGCCCTTTGTGGCGGGAGCGAACCCCTTCACCGGCACCGGCGGCTTCGTCGACATCGCGACGACGATGCTGATCTTCGCGCTCTTCGCGAGCGGATTCAACCTGCTGCTCGGCCACGTCGGCGAACTCTCGTTCGGCCACGCGATGTTCTTCGCGATCGGGGCGTACGTGACGGCGCTCGACGTGAAGGGCTACTCGTTCGATCTCTTCGGCCATACCTGGACGCACGTGGCCGACAACAACATGCTCGTCGCGCTGGTGCTCGCGCTCGTCGCCGTGCTCGTCCTCTCGGTGCTCCTCGGGCGGCTCATCATACCTCGCTCGAGCGGCGTGTATTATTCGATGATCACGCTCGCGTTTGCCCAAGTCGTGTTCTTCATCGCATTCACCTGGAGCGACCTGACCGGCGGTGAAGACGGGCTGCAGAGCATTCCACGGCCGGTGATGCCGGGATTCGATCCGGCGTTCTTTCACGACGCGCTGCACTTCTACACGTTCACCGCGGTCGTGGTCTTCATCGGGCTTGCGCTCGTGTACTGGCTCACGGTCTCGCCGTTCGGCAGCGTGCTGCACGCAATTCGCGAGAACAAGGTCCGCGCGCGATTCCTCGGCTACGACGTGAACAAATTCCGCGTGAACGCGTTCGTGCTCTCGGCGCTCTTCCCGGCGGTCGCCGGTTGGTTGTGGACCTACTTCCAACAGGCCATCAACCCCGACGCGAGTTCGGTCGGCTATTCCGGCAACATCGTGATGATGTCGATGCTCGGCGGCGTGCAGACGTTCTTCGGTCCGATCCTCGGCTCGATCGTCTACTGGGAACTCCAGAACAATATCTCGCAGCTCACCAAGTATTGGGAAGCGTGGATCGGTGCGGTCTTCGTCGTCTTCGTCTTGCTGAGCCCGCGCGGCATCATGGGCGTGATCGAGAACGTGCGCACGCGCGGCATCGGCAGGACGACGCGCTGATGGCCGACGTCTTCCGCACCGAACACCTCACCCGGCGCTTCTCCGGCTTCACCGCGGTGAACGACGTGTCGCTCGCGATCCCGGAGGGCGGTGTGCGCACGATCATCGGTCCCAACGGCGCGGGCAAGACGACGTTCTTCAATTTGCTCAGCGGCGCGCTGCCGCCGAGCGAGGGGAAGATCTTCTTCCGCGATCACGACGTCACGGCACTCGAACCGTATCGACGCGCGCGCCTCGGCATCGCGCGCTCGTTCCAGATCACCAACATCTTCGGCAAACTCACGGTCGAGGAGAACGTTCGGCTGGGCGTCCAAGCCGTGCTCGACGGTACGGCGAACTTCTTCTTCCCGCTGCGCGACGCGGCGACGATCCGCACGACGACCGACCGCATTCTCGAGGATATCGGTCTGGGCAACGTACGCCGCGCGCAGGCCGAGAATCTCTCGCACGGCGATCAACGCCGGCTCGAGATCGGTCTCGTCCTCGCGAGCGATCCGCCGGTGTTGCTGCTCGACGAACCGCTGGCCGGCATGTCGCCGGCCGAGACCCACGCGACGGTCGAATTGATCAAGCGCATTTCGCCCGGCCGCACGATCCTGTTGGTCGAACACGACATCGACGTGATCATGCAGATCTCGACCTCGATCACCGTCTTCCAAACCGGCACCGTGCTCGCATCGGGCACGCCGGCCGAGATCCGCGCGAACGAAACGGTGCAACGCGCCTACCTCGGCGAGTTGGCGCTGCCGTGATGCTCGCGCTCGAGAACGTCAACGCGTATTACGACAAGAGCCACATCCTCCAAGACGTCTCGCTCGAGGTCGATCGCGGGCAGGTCGTCGCGCTGCTCGGCCGCAACGGCTCGGGCCGCTCGACGACGCTCAAGACGATCATGGGCCTCGTCGAAGCGCGCAGCGGCACGATCCGCTTCCACGACCGCGACATCACCAACAAGACGCCGTTCGCCATCGCACAGGCGGGCATCGCGTTCGTGCCCGAGGACCGGCGGATCTTCCCGAACCTCACCGTCGGCGAGAACCTGCGTCTCGCCTCGCTTGCCGGCCGCACGGGCCCGTGGAACGAAGCGCGGATCTACGAGTACTTCGCCGTCCTCGGCGAACGCCGCGACAAGCCGGCCAAACTCTCGGGCGGCGAACAGCAGATGCTGGCGATCGCGCGCGCGCTGATCGCGAACCCCGAGATCATCCTGCTCGACGAACCGATGGAAGGGCTCGCGCCGTTGATCGCGCGCAACGTCGAGGACGTGGTCCGCCGCATCAAAGACGAAGGCAACACGATCCTGCTGGTCGAGCAGAACGCGCAGGTGGCGCTCGGCCTCGCCGACCGCGGCTACGTGCTCTCGAACGGGCGCATCGTCGCGCACGGAACGACCGCCGTGTTACGCGAAGACGCCGACATGATGCAGCGCTACCTGGCCGTGTGACCGTTCCCTCCGGCGGTCGCAACCGCATCGTCTGCATCGGGAACGCCACCGTCGATCGAACCTTCGCGCTGACGGTCGACGCGCGACTGGGCACGAAAAATCCGGCGATCGCGCGCGAGATCGCGTTCGGCGGCGTGGCGCGCAACGTGGCCGAGAACCTCGCCCGGCTCGAGGTGCCGGTCGCGCTGATCGCGTGCGTGGGCGACGATCGCGACGGGCACGCCATCCTCGCCGACTGCCGCGCGCTTGGAATCGATGTCCGCGACTGCGTCGTCTCGACGGAGTTTCCGACCCCGCAGTACGGTGCGATCCTCGACGTGCACAACGATCTCGTGATGGGCGCCTCCGACATGCGCGCGATCGAAGCGTTGCCGGCCGAACGGATCCGGTCGGCGTCGGGCGAGGACGCGGTCGACGTCGCGTGGACCTTCGCCGACTGCAATCTCAACCCGGCGACGCTCGCGGCGGCGATCGCCGCGACGCGCGCGCCCGGTCATCGCATCGCGATCAACACGGTTTCGGTGGCCAAGGCATCGCGGCTCCCGGCCGGCTTGCACGGGATCGACCTGCTCTTCTGCAACGTGATCGAAGCGCAAGCGTATCTCGGCAGCCACGATGCGTCTCCCGAACTGCTCGCGCAGGCACTGCATGCGCGCGGCGCGCACACGACGGTCATGACGTTAGGAGAAGCCGGCGCGATCGTCGCCGGAGACATGGGACACACGCGAATCGCCACGACGCCGCGAACGGTCGCCGACGTGACCGGCGCGGGTGACGCGCTGATCGCCGGAACGTTGTATGCATTGCTGAACGGCGCGGGCGAGGTCGACGCGGTGCGCGCCGGGATGACGGTCGCGTCGTTCGCGGTCGAGGCGACGACGCCGGTGAGCCGCGTGCTCACGCCCGCTGCGCTGCGCGAGCGTCTCGGATGAGCGCCGGCGCCGCGTCCTACCTCGTCGAATCGCCCGGCGTTGCCGCCGCTCGCGCCGCCGGCACGCCGCTCGTCGCGCTCGAGACCACGATCGTGACGCACGGCATGCCGTATCCGCAGAACGTCGAGACGGCGCTCGCGGTCGAGGCGATCGTGCGCGCCGGCGGTGCCGAACCCGCCACGATCGCGATCCTCGATGGGAAGATTCGCATCGGCCTCACGGCCGACGAGATCGAAGCGCTCGCGCACATGCACGACGTGCGCAAGGTCAGCCGCGCGGATCTTCCGCACGTGCTGCTCACGCGCACCCCTGGAGCGACGACGGTCGCGGCGACGATGATCTGCGCCGCGCTGGCCGGCATCGCGGTCTTCGCGACCGGCGGCATCGGCGGCGTGCATCGCGGCGCCGAGACGAGCTTCGACATCTCGGCGGATCTCGACGAACTCGCGCTCACGCCCGTCGCGGTGGTGTGCGCGGGTGCGAAGGCGCTGCTCGATCTGCCCAAGACGCTCGAGGTGCTCGAGACGCGCGGCGTCCCCGTCGTCGCCTACGGCACGAATGCGTTCCCGGCGTTCTGGAGTCGCGAGAGCGGCCTCCCCGCGCCGCTGCGACTCGACACGGCGGCGCAGATCGCCGCGATGATCGGCGCGCAACGCGCGCTCGGGTACACGGGCGGCACGTTGATCGCGAACCCGGTACCGCTCGCCGACGAGCTCACGCAGGATGAGATCGGCGCGCACATCGAGCGCGCCGTCGCCGAGGCGACGGCGGCCGGCATCAGCGGCAAGGCGGTGACACCCTATCTGCTCGACCGGCTCTTCACGCTGACCGGCGGGCGCAGCCTCGTGACGAACGTCGCCCTGGTGAAGAACAACGCCGCCCTGGCGGCCGCGATCGCCCGGGAAATCGCCGTGTGAACGAGGCGTTCGACGCGACGCTGACGCCGAGCCAACGGCATCTCGCGCGCCGGCTCGAGAGCTTTGGCGACGTCGTGTTCGGCTTCACGATCTCGCAGCTCGCCATGCAATTTCCGCTGCCCGCTCTTGCGAGCCAGCTCCTCACCAACTGGTACGGCTACGTAACGTACGCGATCACGTTCACGGCGATCGCCTTGCTGTGGCTGAGCTACCATCGCATGCTCTCCAGCACGTACGAGCCGACGCCGATCGATCTGATCTTCACGTTCGGCTTTCTTGCCTTCACCGGGCTCGCGCCGTACGCCATGTTCGCCTACTTGCACTTCAATACGAGCATCGAAGAAGCGCGCTACGGCTTTGGCGCATACCTGGTCTGCGCGATCGGCGTCACGCTCACCTCAACGGTCGTCCGCGCGCGCAGCTACCGCCGCGGGGCCGCGTATCTCGATGCCACCGAACGGCGGATCACGTTCCGCCGCCTGATCATCAATGCGGGGTTGCTCCCGGTCTTCGCCGCCGTGCTGATCTTCGATCTGCTCGACGACCTCCCGGTCGCGTGGTGGCTCTTCTTCATCATCCCCGTCATCTCGATCACCGCGCGCCGCACGATCCGGGCCGGCCCCACCTGGCCGGCGCCGTAACTGACCCGGTGGCCCCGGGGTCGAAGAGACCGATATGGTGACGCAAGAAATCGTCCGCGAAGCGCTCAAGGACGTCGAAGACCCCGAACTGCACATGGGCATCCTCGACCTCGGCTTGGTCTACGACGTGGTCGTCGACGAGGAGAACGCCGGCAAAGACGTCACGGTCGTCATGACCCTGACCTCGCCGATGTGCCCGGTCGGCCCGATGTTCACCCAGGCGGTGCAGTCGAAGGTCGAGGGCATCGAGGGCGTCGAGCGCTGCAAGGTCGACCTGACCTTCTCGCCGCCGTGGGATCCGAAGACGATGGCGTCCGACGACGTCAAGACGCAACTCGGCATCTGGTAGTCGCTACGCTGCGGGGAGACCCTGCAGAAAATACCGGAGCTGCGCCGCTTCGCTGAGGTCGCCGACGAGTCGCTGCGCCGAGGCCGGCGCCAGCAGCGTGGGCGTCACGAGCACCCGATTGAGCAGTGCGCGATCCGGATCGTCGTAGACGTTCACGATCTCGAGCGCAAATGCGCGATCGCGCATGTCGACGAGCGCCACCGTGATGTTGGCGATCGCGGCGGCCGAACGCGGGCCGCCGTCGGCCACGAAGAGACACAGCACCACCGCGACCGTCATGCCGTCGTATCGCCGCGACGCAGGGCGTGAATGATGTCGGTATCGCGCTCGTGCGCCGGCCCGCTCGCGGCCGTCCGGCGCACGAGGTTGGTGCGGTGCTCGTGCAACTCGTCGAGGCGCCGTTGCGCATCTTGCAACGTGCGCTCGAGCGCCTCGCCCTCGCGGTCGAGCGCGAACAACTCTTGCTCGAAACCGAGCGCCTCGGCCGCGCGATCCGCTGCCTCCTGTTGTTCCCGCTCGGCGCGGGCCGTTCCGACCAAGACGTTGCCGCCGGATGCGTACACGTCGGCGAGTTCGATGCCGCCGTTCGAAAGCAGCAGCTCCCGCATTTGATTCGAGTGGGCGGTGCCGCGCGATTTCACGATCGTCAACGTTCGATTGCGTTCTCCCCCACGATTGGCGAAACTGAGGTGGATCCACGTGTCCGCGATCGTCGAGACGCGCGCCGGCGTCGACTCCTCACCCGACGGCGACGCCGCAACGGCCGTCATGACCGCCGTGATGTCGCGCTCCTTCATCAGGCCGACCAAACGCTCCGTCACGGCATCGGCGACGCCGCGCCCGCCCGCCTTCTCGAGAGCGGAGATGGGATCGATCACGACGCGCGTGGGCCGGTGCGTGTCGATGAGGTGTTGGATCGCGATGAAGTGGTCGTCCCCGATCACGCTTCCCGCCGAAAACGATTCGGCCACAAAGAGGCCCGCGCGGACGTCGTCTTCGACGTCGATGCCGACGGAGCGCGCATCGATCAGCACTTGACTCGACGGCTCGTCGAAGCCGATGTAGAGCACGCGTTCGCCGGCGCGTGTGCCGGCCTTCAAGAAGGCCATGCCCAGCGTCGTCTTCGACGTTCCCGGTAAACCGGAAAGCAGCGTCGTCGTGCCCCGGCGAAAGCCGCCGAGCAACATGCGGTCGAGTCGATCGATACCACTCGAAAGCCGCGTGTCGAGGGACGCAACGGCAGCCGTCGTTCGGATCGGCGTTGCGAGAACCCGCATGCCGAAGCGCGAAATCGTATAGGCGTGCGCACCGCCGACGAATGCCGCACCGCGCATCTTCACGACCGAGAGCGTGCGGCGCGCGAGCTCGCCGAGCAACGTCGAATGCAGGCGAATCACCGCATCCGCCGCGTATTCGGCAAGATCGAAGCTCCGCGGTACGCGACGATCGTCCTCGTCGGAGGTGACGGTGAGCAGCGCGCTCAGCCCGGCTTCGGTCAGCCAATGGATCACGCGGATGATCTCGCGCCGCCGGATCGACGGGTGCTCCGAGATCGCGAAGAGCGCATCGAGCCCGTCGATTGCGATTCGCTTGATGCCGTGCTTCTCGATGATGGCCGACGCGATCGCGATGAGACCACCCAGGTCGAATTCGCCCGCCTCGATCGCTTCGTCCGGCAATCGGCCGTCGAGCATCTCGACGCGGCCTCCGAGCGCGCCGGCGGCCGGCCACAACGCGGACGGGAAATTCCGCTCGAGCGCGTCGGGTGATTCCTCGAACGTGATCATCAAGCCGGGCTCGTTGAATTCCGCGGCGCCGCGAACGAGGAACTGCATGGCGAGCACGGTCTTGCCGCTGCCGGGACCGCCGACGACGATCGTCGTTCGACCGCGCGGAAAACCGCCGCGCAGCACGCCATCCAGGCCCGGGATCCCGCTGGGAATCGTCGGTACCGGGCGACCGGCGTCGTCAAGCTGCATGCGGCACTCCCATGCGCTCCAACATCACGTCGAACGAGGCCGGCCGCGCGACGAGATATCCTTGCCCGTAGCGGCAGCCGTGTTCGAGCAGCCACGTCGCCTGCGCTTCGGTCTCGATGCCTTCGGCGAGCGTCGCGAACCCGAAGCGCTTGATGATCTCGAGCAGCATCTCGGCGACGACCGTATCGCGCTCGTCATCGGGCAGACCCGAGATGAACGAGCGGTCGATCTTCACCACGTCGATCCGCAACCGTTTGAGGTAGGAGAGCGACGAGTACCCGGTCCCGAAATCGTCGATTGCGACGGTGAGCCCCCACGATCGAAAGAGATCGATCGTATTCATCGATCGCTCGACGTTCTCCATCGCGGCGGTCTCCGTGACTTCGATGCCCAGCCGAGCGACGAGCTTGGCGTCGCGGCGCAGCGTCTCGTTGATTTCCGTGATGAAGCCGATGTCGTCGAGCATCAACGCCGAGACGTTGAAGTAGACGCGCGCGCCGGGGGGCAACAACGGCGCGCGCGAGAGATCGCGAACGACGCGCCGGAACACCCACCGCGTGAGCGGCGGAATGAGACCGTTGCGCTCGGCGAAATCGATGAATTCCGACGGCGGCAAGCGGCCGCGCTCGGGATGGTCCCAGCGCACGAGCGCCTCGGCGCCCGTGATCTCGCGGGTCGCGAGGTCGAACGTCGGCTGATAGACGAGGGCGAGCTGATCTTGCGAGATCGCGTTACTCAGTTCGGCGACGCGGAGGTCGGATTCTTCGAGCACCGCACCCATCGGTGCGTCGAAGATCATCGTGCACGATCCGCCCCGGTTCTTCGCGACCTTGAGCGCGATATCGGCCTTGAGCATGATGTCTTCCGCCGTCGAACCATCGAGCGGATAGCGCGCGGCACCGATCGAGGCGCCGATCGAGAGGAGCTGCGTGCCTTCCCGGTCGCCCGTCTGAAACGGCGTCGTGAACAGATCGGCGTAGCGCTCGAGCTCGCCCGGCGTCTGTTCGGGCGGTCGCGCGTTGCGCAGCAGCAGTCCGTATTCATCCGCACTCATGCGCGCGATCAGGTCGCCGGTGCACACCGAACCGAGCGCCACCGCCACTTCGACGAGGACTTCGTCACCGATCTGGTGCCCGTAGCGCGCGTTGAGGTGGCGGAAGCCGTCGAGGTCGAGGAACGCCAGCGTAAACGCGCGGCCGGCGCGGATCTCGTCGCGGACCGCCTTGCGAAATTGCACGCGGTTCTTCAATCCCGTCAGGGCGTCGTGCTCGATCTGGAATTGAATGCGCTCGAACTGATGGTGTTGTGTGAAGCTGCTGGCAAAAAACGACGCGACCACGTCGACGTAGGCGAGATCGTCGTCGACGAAGGGCTCGATCAGCATCGGTTCGGGCGAAGCGAACGCGAGGAAATACGTCTGCCCCCCGATCGTCACCGCCGTCCCGATGAAGCTCCGCAATTCGTCGGCGTTGACGAGGCGTTCGATACCATAGCTCCGGTTGAGATCATCCCACGCCATGGTGCGGCCTGCCGTCACGAGCCGGTTCTCCAGCATGGACGCGCGGGGGAAGGACGCTCCGGCAGAGAGCATCTCCGAGGCGTCGATCACGATGTCGTCGTCGACGAGATGACTGAGGGTACCGAACATCGGCATCCCCGGCCGCATCGCGGCCGTCGCGATGCCGAGCAACGTATCGTAGGTATCGCCGTCCGGCAACGCGGTGAAGCGCGCGATTTCCCACACCGCGCGAATGCGGCCGGCGCGCTTGAACGATTCATTCTCGACCTCGCGCAGCCGCACGCGCGCAAGCACCAGCGTGCGCAGGGCCGCCACGAGGACGAAGAGACCACCGAGCACCAGGAGCGCGTGCGCCGCGTAGAACGCGGTGCTGAACCGCGGGGCCAGCGGCTGCAAGAGGAGGTGGAACATCATGGCGATCAGGGCGAGCGTCAACGCGCGATCGATCACGTTGGGATCGCGCACCAGAAACGTACGCACGGCGACGGCGATGAGGAATGCGGACACGAGCGCACCCAAGCCGCTGGTGGCGATTCCGAGCAGCGAGGGCTCGTCGACAACCGGCACGTACGTGCCGAGGACCCCCGCGCACGCGAGACATATCGCAAGGATCAGCACGGCAACCCCGCCGGCTCCAACGATGAAGCGCCGAGCCCGGGGTTCGGCCTCGTCACGATCGCGATAGGCGAGATACGCGAGGGCGCCGATGCCGGCCATCACGTGCCCGATCAACGCGAGCCAGACACCCGCTTGGGGCGGCGCCCACACCATCGGCGGCGTCGCCGGCAAGAGCCGGCCGACGAGCAGCGCGACGGCCAGCAGTATGGCGTTGACGCCGAACGAAAGCGACAAGACGAACGTCGATCGGCGCTCCGAGTGCCGCCACGCCGCGAAGAACACGCCGGCCGTCACCGCTTCGCCGAGCAGCGCCGAGAAGGTCATGATCGGCCCGATCGGCGCGAAGCGCGGATCGTCGTCGGTCGGAAGCAGGATCATCGCGCCGGCGATCGCCGCGACTCCCGCGACCAGGACGAAGCCGGGAGCAAGCTCCCGTGCGCGCTGCGCGATCGTCACGTCATGATCTTTCGTATGCTTTCGTGACCGCAGCGTAGCACGGACGCTGCGGCGACCTACGTCAAATCGAGACAGTCCCGGGCAGACGGGGCCGCCTTACGCGAATGCTACCGGAGCGGACCGCGTGAACTCGGGCATCACCTCACGCGCGAAGAGCGCGATCGACGTCTTCGCGTCGGCGTAGCGGATCGTGCCGAAGTTGACCTGGAGCGACGCGATCTCGAAGTCGCCCACCGCGTCGACGTAGTGACGGATCTGCGCCGCGATCTGATCGGGCGTTCCCACCCACGCGCTACTTGCGGCGACGTTCGATTCGAACGAGTCGTCGCGTAATTTCGCAATCATTTTCTCGTAGCCGGGATAATCTTTCGACGAGGTCCCGGTGGTCCAATCGCTCGCGGCATCGGCCAGCGAGCGCAGGTACCGGTTGAGCGGATCGCGCGCGATGCGCGCGGCCTCCGCCGCATCTTCGTGGCAGAACATGTGGAAGGCGAGCATCACGCGGCCGTTGCCCGGATGACCGGCATCGCGCCACGCCTCACGATACACGGCGATCAGGCGACGCAACTCGGCATGGAGGATCGGGATCGCCATCACGCTGTGGCCGAGCCGGCCGGCGTTCACGAACGATGCTTCGGTCGCGAGGGCGGCAATCCAGAACGGCGGTCGCGGCTTCTGCGTCGGGCGCGGCAACGACGTGGTCGCGCCGAAACGATGGAAGCGCCCTTCGAAAGCGACCTGCTCTTCCTCGAGCAGCCGCTGTACGGCCGCGAGACCCTCGTCGAAACGCTCGCGGCTCTCGTCGAGGCTGATGCCGAAGCGCGCGAACTCGTGCGGCAGAAACGCACGCGCGAAGCCGACCTCGAGGCGTCCGTGCGAGATCGCGTCGAGCATTCCGATCTCGCCGGCGAGCTTGAGCGGATGGTTGAACACGGGTAACACGGCGCCGGTGATGAGGCGCATCGTCGTCGTTCGCTGCGAGAGGGCGCTCAAGAAGAGCAACGGGTTCGGCGAGTACCCGCCGTACGGCGTGAAGTAGTGTTCGACCATGCGCGCGTGCGTGAAGCCGAGCGGCTCGGCGCGCTCGGCCAGGCGTAGCGCGTTGGCGAAGTATTGCTCGGCGTCGACCTCGTCGGGACCGACCGCCGGGAAGAACTGCACGCCGAATTCCATCCGGCAAGCATCCGATGCACCAGCACGAAACCCCTCGGCATGACCCCGGACGATTCCACGGCTCACGCGCGCGCGAACGCGCGCCTCGCGGCGATGCGCGCCGAATCGCTGGCGCCCGCCGGCGAGGCCGCCAACGCACGTCAACGCGAGCGCGGCAAGCGCACCGCGCGCGAGCGGATCGAGGCGCTCGTCGATCCCGGCTCGTTCGCCGAACTCGATCGCTTCGCGGTCCATCGCAGCACCGCGTTCGGGCTCGACGAGCGAGCGTTTCTCGGCGACGGCGTCGTGACGGGCAGCGCCACGATCGACGGCCGGCGCGTCTTCCTCTTCTCGCAAGACTTCACCGTGCTCGGCGGATCGCTCGGCGAAGTCTTCGCCGAGAAGATCTGCAAGGTGATGGACCTCGCGGTGCGCACCGGTGCGCCGATGATCGGCATCAACGACTCGGGCGGCGCGCGCATTCAGGAAGGCGTCGTCAGCCTCGGCGGCTACGCGGAGATCTTCTGGCGCAACGTCCAGGCCTCGGGCGTGATTCCGCAGATCAGCCTCGTTGCGGGCCCCTGCGCGGGCGGCGCCGTCTACTCACCGGCCATCACCGACTTCACGATCATGGTCGAGGGCATCTCGCAGATGTTCATCACCGGCCCCGAGATCATCAAGACGGTGACCGGCGAGGACGTTTCGTTCGAAGAGCTCGGCGGCGCGATCACGCACGCGACGAAGTCCGGCGTGAACGATCTCGTCGCGGCCGACGAGGACGAGATGAACGACCAGGCGCGCCGGCTGCTCTCGTTCATCCCGCAGAACAACCTCGACGATCCGCCCGTCGTACCGAGCGACGACGATCCGCAGCGGCTCGTGCCCGAACTCGACGCGTTGATCCCCGACGCACCGAACAAACCCTACGACATCCTCGACGCGATCGTGCCGATGCTCGACGACGGCGACTTCTTCGAGCTGCAGCCGTTGTTCGCGCCGAACATCGTGACCGGCTTCGGCCGCGTGGGCGGGCGCAGCGTCGGCATCGTCGCGAACCAGCCCAATCGTTTGGCCGGCGTGCTCGACATCGACGCGTCACGCAAGGCCGCGCGCTTCGTGCGCTTCTGCGACGCGTTCAACATCGCGTTGCTGACGTTCGTCGACGTGCCCGGCTTCTTGCCCGGCACCGCGCAAGAGTACGGCGGCATCATCAAGCACGGCGCGAAGCTGCTCTACGCGTTCGCCGAGGCCACGGTTCCGAAGATCACCGTCATCACGCGGAAGGCGTACGGCGGCGCCTACGACGTGATGGCGTCCAAACACATCCGCGCCGACTTCAACTTCGCCTGGCCGACCGCCGAGATCGCGGTGATGGGCGCGGCGGGCGCGGTCAAGACGATCTTTCGCCGCGACATCGCGGCGGCCGCCGATCCCGAGGCGCGCACGGCCGAGCTCGTCGCCGACTACGCGGAACGCTTCGCCAACCCGTACATCGCGGCGCAACGCGGCTACGTCGACGACGTGATCGACGCATCCGCCACGCGCCGCGCGGTCTCGCGCGCGCTCGACATCCTCGCCGACAAACGCGAGGTGCGCCCACGCCGCAAACACGGCAACATCCCGCTGTAGGAAGCCCCACGGCAGGGAAGCGCCAGTGGCGGGCACCATCCCAACGAGCGTGGGATTACTGGACGGAAAAACGATCCTGGTGACCGGGATCGCCAACAAATGGTCGATCGCGAGCGGCATCGCGCATCAACTCTACGCGCACGGTGCGACGCTGATTCTCACCTATCAGGGCGAGCGCGTGGAGAAAGCGGTGCGCGCGCATGCGGCCGAACTCGGCGGGGCCGCCGTGTACGAGTGCGACGTGACCAACGACGACTCGTTGCGCGCGCTCGCGCAGAATGCGGGGCCGCTCGACGGGCTCGTGCACTCGATCGCCTTCGTGAAGAAAGAAGACCTCAGCGGCACGGTCTACGACACGTCGCGCGACGGCTTCGCGATGGCGATGGACATCAGTTCGTATTCGTTGATCGCACTCGTGGGAGCGCTGCAAGCGAACCTGCGGGCAGGCGCGTCGGTCATGGCGATCACCTATCTCGGCGCGACGCAGATCGTGCCGAATTACAACGTCGCCGGCATCGCCAAGGCCGCGCTCGAGTCGATCGTGCGCTATCTCGCCTACGATCTCGGCACGCGCGGCATTCGCGTCAACGCGATCTCCGCGGGCCCGATCAGCACCGCATCGTCGCGCCAGGTCGCCGGCTTTTCCGCGATGCCCGCCAAGGTCGCAGCCGCGTCGCCGCTCAAGCGCAGCATCAGCATCACCGACGTCGGCAACTGCGCCGTCTACCTGGCCTCGGATCTCTCGACACAGATCACGGCCGACGTCCACTTCGTCGACGCGGGCTACCACGCCATGGGGATGATGCCCGAAGCGCCGAGCGCATGAAGGGCGAGCCCGGCGACGACGAACTCGTCGCCATCGTCGCCGCCTACGTGATCCTCACGCGCGAGCGGCGCCGCCTCGCGGCCGTGCCGCCGCCCGATTCCCGCTGGCGCCGGACCGCACGGCTCGAAGCGCTCGAGGCCGCCGGCGCCGGCACGGGCGACGTGGAGCATCGCGCGCGCTGGCGCGCACCGCTCGCGCCGTGAACGCGCCGTTTGCGAAGATCCTCATCGCGAACCGCGGTGAGATCGCCGTGCGCGTGATTCGCAGCGCGCGCGAATTGGGCTGCGGCACGATCGCCGTCTACAGCGATCCCGACCGCGATGCGCGTCATGTGGCGATGGCCGACGAGGCCTATCATCTCGGCCCGGCGACACCATCGCACTCCTATCTCAACGTCGAGCGCATCCTCGACGTGGCACGGCGAAGCGGCGCCGACGCGATCCACCCCGGCTACGGTTTCTTCGCCGAGAACGCCGCGTTCGCGCGCGCGGTGATCGCCGCCGGCATGACCTGGATCGGCCCGCATCCCGCGGCGATCGACGCGATGGGCGACAAAGTCCGCTCGCGCCAAGCGATGGTCGCCGCCGGCGTGCCGGTCGTGCCGGGCGGCACGGAACCGCTGGCCGATGCCGCCGCCGCCGTCGAGGCGGCCGCGCGGTACGGCTTGCCGCTCGCGCTCAAGGCGTCGGGCGGCGGAGGCGGCAAAGGCCTCAAGATCGCCACGTCGCTCGACGAGATCCCCTCCGCGTTCGCCAACGCCCAGCGTGAAGCGAGCGCGTACTTCGGCAACGCCACGATCTACGCCGAACGCTATCTCGAGAACCCCAAGCACATCGAACTCCAGGTGCTCGCCGACAAGCACGGGCACGTGCTGCACGTCGGCGAGCGCGATTGCTCGCTGCAACGCCGCCATCAGAAACTGCTCGAGGAAGCGCCCGCGACGATCGCTCCGCGCGTGCGCACGGCACTGCGCGAAGCCGGCATCGCCGCCGCGCGCGCGATCGACTATGACAGCGTCGGCACGATCGAATGCCTCGTCGCCGGCGACGACTTCTTCTTTCTCGAGATGAACACGCGCATCCAAGTCGAGCACACGGTCTCCGAGATGATCTCCGGCATCGATCTCGTGCGCGAGCAGATCCTCGTCGCCGCGGGCCGTCCGCTCGGCTTCGATCAAGCGGCGATCGACGCGTCGTTCCGCGGTCACGCGATCGAAGTTCGCGTGAACGCCGAAGATCCGGCGAACGGGTTCCGCCCGGCGCCGGGAACGGTGATGCGCTACGAGGAGCCCGGCGGTTTCGGCGTGCGCGTCGACTCGGCCGCCTCGCCCGGCTTCGTCATCACCGCCGATTACGATTCGATGATCGCCAAGCTGATCGTGTGGGCGCGCGACCGCGACGAGGCGCGCGCGCGCTTGCGCCGCGCGATCGACGAGTACGTGATCAGCGGCGTGCCGACCACGCTCGGTCTCTTGCGCGCGCTCATCGATCACCCGCCGGTCGTCGATGCGACCTACGGCACGCAAACGCTCGAGGCGTTCGCCGCAAGCGGAACGTTCGCCGCGGCCTCGCACGATGACGGGCATGAGACGCCGGCGGCGCCCGCGCCCGCGAGCGACGTCGTCACGGTCGAGGTGAACGACCGGCTCTTTCGCGTGCGCTTCGTCGACCTGCCGCTGCCGGCGTCGAACGGCGCGGCAGCGCCACGCGTCGCGAAGAAGACCGCACCGGCGAAGCGCGCGCCGGACGCGCAGGGCAACGACGTGCTCTCACCGATGCACGGCGTCGTCGTCGACGTGCCGGTCGCGCCGGGCGCGAGCGTCGCACAAGGCGACGTCGTCGCGGTGATCGAGGCGATGAAGATGATGAACGAGATCCGTGCGCCCCGCGCTGGCGCCATCGCGGCCGTGCACGTCGCCGCCGGCGCGACGGTCGAAGCGCGCGCGCCGCTCGTGACCTTCACCGAATGAACCCGCGCCTCGCGCTCGCCGTGCGGATCGCGCTCGTCGCGGGCTTCGTCACCGACGCGGGCGTCGGCGTGCTCTGCGTCTTCGCACAGCCGTTGCTCGGGCCGCTGCTCGGCGTGCCGGTGAAAGATCCCGCGATCACGGCCTTCCTCGGCGGCGAACTCATCGTCGCGTCGGTCGTGTACGTGCTGGTCTTCCGCGACCTCGCGCGCTGGGGCGCGCTGCTGTGGCTGTGCGCGCTCGATCAGACGCTCGGCATCGCGATCCCGGCCGTGCAGATCGCGCTCGGCCACGTGCCCGCGACGCTGCAGACGCTCGGCCCGATGCCGCTGCAAGTCGTACTCGTCGCCCTGTACGTGATGGGCGCCCGGGCGTCGGCAACTTCCGCCCCCGATCCCGGGGTTGCAAGGAGACAACGTCCCGAGGAGCCGTCATGACCATCGCCGAGCAAACCGATAGCCTCGAACAGCTGTTTCAAGAAGCGGTCGTCGAGCATGCCGAACCGCTGTGGCCGAAGCTCGGTGAACTCTCGCCGCCGTTCCCGGTCGCGAAAGCGACGCCGTATCTGTGGTCGTACGAGCGTCTGCGTCCGTTCTGCGAACGTGCCGCGCGCCTGGTCGGCACCGAGCTCGCCGAGCGTCGCGTCTTCATGCTGATCAATCCGTCGATGAAGCCGCCCCACACGACCGACACGCTCTACGCCGGGCTCCAGACGATTCTGCCGGGCGAGACGGCTCGGGCGCACCGGCATACGCCGTTCGCCTTGCGGTTCATCATCGAGGGCTCGCGCGGCTTCACTGCCGTCGAGGGCGAGAAGGTCATGATGGAGCGCGGCGACATGGTGCTGACGCCGTCGTGGGAATGGCACGATCACGGCAACGAAGGCGACACGCCGATGATCTGGATGGACGGCCTCGACCTGCCGCTCTGGCAGATGCTGCCGGCCAATTTCACCAATCACTACGAGTCGCTGCGGTATCCGTCGGCGCTGCTCAACGATGCGTCGAACCGCAAGTATCCGTGGGACGAGATGCAGGCGAAGCTCGACGCGGCACCCGGTGCGACCGCCGAAGAACGCTACCGCCTGCGCACCAACGGCGCCGAGATCAGCGCGACCTCGGGTGCTTCGGCGCTGCGGCTCGATGCCGGTGCGGCGACCGCGCCGCTGCGCGAAACCGCGAGCGCCATCTTCCACGTGTACGAAGGCAGCGGACACTCGACGATCGGCACGACCGTGTTGCATTGGAAAGCGGGGGACACGTTCGCGGTACCGGCGTGGCAGCGCGTCGTGCACGAGAACGACGGTGGTGCGCGCGCATATCTCTTCCGCTTCGATGACCGCCCGCTGATGCAGGCGCTCGCCAGCTACCGCAGCGACGACGGAATCGACGCCTAGCGCATCTGTAGGGTCGCTATCGCCCGCCGTACAAGTCGACGGGCGATGGTACAACGATCCACGTCGACGTTCGTCGGCGTCGTCCTGACGCTGATCCTCGTGCTCGGACTCTTGATCGGCGGCGGGTTCTATGTGCGAACGCTGATCACGCAAGCGTTCGACGACACGGCCGCGATCCGCGCGGCACTCGGCTACTCGCGGCAGATACTCGTCGCACAGCTCGACGAAGAGACGGGCGTCCGCGGCTTCGCTGCAACGGGCGATCGCGTCTTCGTCGGACCGTACGATACGGCGCGCGCGCGGTTTCCGGTGCTCGCCACGAAGCTGCAGGCGGAGCTCGACGCCATCGGCGAGCACGACGCCTACGCCGCCGCGGTCGACGCCGCTGCGATCAACGCGCGGTGGGTGCAGATGGTCGCGCAACCGATCCTCGCGTCGCATCCCGATCTGCAACACGCGATCGTGCTCGAACTCGAGGGCAAAGCGCTCATCGATCGCTTCCGCGCCGATAGCGATCGGATCAACGCCGACGTCGTCCACCGCCAGCAGGTCAGCCAAGCGGCGATCCGCGATGCGATCGACCGCATCAACGTCCTCGTCGGAACGGCGGCCGTCTTCATCGCGGCGGTCGGCGCGGTGTTCCTCGAAATGCAGCGCCGAAACGACGTGCGCATCCAGCGCGAACGCCTCCGCGCCGAACACGAACAGCGCGAAGCCGAAACGCTGCGCGCGGCCTACGACGCCGAGAAGCGCATCGCCGACTCGCTGCAAGAGGCGATCGCGCAGCGTCCGCTGCCCACGCTTCCGACGTTGCGCTTCAGCGCGACCTACGTTCCCGCCACCGAAGAAACGAAAGTCGGCGGCGACTGGTACGACGCGCTCGAACTGCCGAACAACCGCGTGCTCTTCGCGATCGGCGACGTCACGGGGCACGGCATCGAGGCCGCCGTCACGATGAATCGTGCCCGCCAAGCGCTCATCAGCTCGGCGCTGCTCGAAGGCGACCCGGCCGCCGTGCTCGGTCGCGTGAACGCCGAGATGTACCGCCAGAACGCTCCGCTCGTCACCGCCGTCGCGGGATTCGCCGATGCGGGAACATACGAGTTCGTGTACTCGACCGCGGGGCATCCCCCACCACTGCTCATCGAACCCGGCCGCCGGCCGCGCCTGCTCCCGTGCGGATCGCTGCCGCTCGGCGCGCTCGGCGGGTCGGTCTATCAGCTCCACCGCATCCAATCGGTACCGGGCGCGACGCTCGTGCTCTACACCGACGGCGCGGTGGAACACTCGCGCAACGTGATCGAAGGGGAGGAACTGTTGATCGAAGCGGCCGCCGGCGCGGCTGAACAGCGCGTGGACGACACGGCGTCGTTCATCCACAAGACCATCTTCGACGGGCGTGCGGTCGGCGACGACGTCGCGATCCTCACCATCTCGTTTGCCGCCGAGACCGCGACCGGCTTGCGCATCTCGGCGGACGACGCCCAGTCGGCCTTCGTCGGGCGGCTCGGCCGCAACGGCCCCGCGCGCACGAGCAGGGTCGCGCCGCAGAACCGCCGCAGCACCGCGCTGCCGGAGCGTCTCGCCTCGTGAGCGCCATCTCGGTCATTCGCCTGACAGGCGAGCTGGAAATCAGCCGCAAAGACGAGATTTCGCGAGCATTGCACCTCGTCGGATCGGAGGGCGGCGTTCTGGTGGACTTCTTCGACGTCACCTACGCGGACTCGACTACCCTCGCCGAACTGCTCCGCTTTCGTCGTGAAGCGGATGGGCAAGGTATCCCCGTGGCAATCGTGATCGGCAGCCGGCAATTCGCTCGCCTCATCCAGTACGCCGGCCTCGGCGACGCCTTCCCCGTGTTCGACAACCGCGGCGCGGCGCTGACCTATCTCGGCGCGGAAGCGAAAGCCTGATGCTCGGCACGTCGCACCTGCGGTTGAATTGTCTCGCGCGGCCCGAATCCGCCAAGCCGATCCGGCACGCCGTCGCGGCGTTTCTCGCGGTGTTCGAACTCGATCCCGATTTCGCCGACGACGTGCTGACCGCCACCGGCGAAGCGCTGGCGAACGCGATCGAACACGCCTACGCGGGCCGCGACCCGGCCGACATCGAGGTGCATGCGGCCTACGAGGACCAGGTGAAGCTCTCGGTCGACGTCTGGGACCGCGGCGACTTCATCGAACGCGAGCGCCAGCCGAACCGCGGCTTCGGCATCCGCATCGTGCAAGCGATCGCAAGCGACGTCCGCATCGAGACGAACGGCGGAACGCGCGTGCACATGGAGTTTCTTCCCCCGACGGTCACGGGCGGGTAACATGGCCGCGCGCGACGTCAACGCCAGCGGCATTTCGCTGGAGCCGTTCTACGTCGCGCCCGCAAGCGAGCGCACCCCACCCGGCACGTTTCCCTATACGCGCGGCATCCGCGCCGACATGTATCGCGGCCGCACCTGGACGATGCGCCAGTATGCCGGCTTCGCGACGGCCGCCGAGTCGAACGAACGCTATCGCTATCTGCTCGAGCGCGGTGTCACCGGACTCTCGGTCGCCTTCGATCTGCCGACGCAACTCGGCTACGATTCCGACGCGCCGCAATCGCGCGGCGAGGTCGGCAAGGTGGGCGTCGCCATCGACTCGATCGACGACGTCGCGACGCTCTTCGCGGGTATCCCGCTCGACGGCGTGACGATCTCGATGACGATCAACGCCCCGGCGTCGATTCTGCTGGCGTTCGTGCTCGCGCTCGCACGCCGGCGCGGCATCCCGTTCGACAAACTCGGCGGCACGGTGCAGAACGACGTGCTCAAAGAGTACGTCGCGCGCGGCACGTACATCTTTCCGCCGGCGCCCTCGATGCGGCTCGTGACCGACGTGATGGCCTACGCCGCCGACCACGTGCCGAACTGGAACACGATCTCGATCTCCGGCTACCACATCCGCGAAGCCGGCTCCACCGCGCTCCAAGAGATCGCGTTCACGCTCGCCAACGCGAAAGCGTATCTCACCGCCGCGGTGCGCAGCGGTCTCACGGTCGACGCCGTCGCGCCGCGCATCTCGTTCTTCTGGAACGCGCACAACGACTTCTTCGAGGAGATCGCGAAATTTCGCGCGGCGCGCACGCTGTGGGCCGAGATCGTGCGCGACGAGTTCGGCTCGACCGATGCGAAGTCGCAGCTGCTCCGCTTCCACACGCAGACCGGCGGCTCGACGCTCACCGCGCAAGAGCCCGACAATAACGTCGTGCGCGTGACGCTGCAAGCGCTCGCCGCCGTGCTCGGCGGAACGCAATCGCTGCACACCAACGGCAAAGACGAAGCGCTCGGTCTCCCGACCGCCGACGCGGCGCGCGTCGCGCTGCGCACGCAACAGATCATCGCCTACGAGAGCGGCGTGACCGACGTGGTCGATCCGTTGGCCGGCTCGTACTACGTGGAATCGTTGACCGATCAGCTGATCGCGCGCGCGCGCGACGTGATCGCCGAGATCGACGCGATGGGCGGCGCGGTCGCGGCGATCGAGTCGGGCTGGATGCAAGAGCAGATCGGCGAGTCCGCCTACCGCGCGCAACAGGCGATCGAACGCGGCACGGCACCGGTGATCGGCGTGAACCTCTTCGCCGACGAGCGCGGTGCCGAGATTCCGATCCAGCGCATCGATCCCAAGATCGAACGCGAGCAGATCGAGCGCGTGCGCGCCGTTCGCGCCGCGCGCGATCCGGTGCGCTGGGAAACGACGATAGCCGCGGTGCGGCGCGCGGCCGAGGGCACCGCCAACCTGATGCCGGCGTTCATCGACGCCGTCGACGCGGGCGCGACGGTCGGCGAGATCGCCGGCGTGCTGCGCGGCGTCTTCGGCACGCACGTCGCGACGGAACGCATCGCATGAAGAACGCGCCGATCGATCACGTCGCGATCGTCGTCGCCGATCTCGAGGCGACGATCGCGTTCTACACGCAGACGCTCGGGTTCAGCGAGGTCTACCGCGAGACGGTCGCCGATCAGGGCGTCGAGGCGGTCGGGCTGCGCGCCGGAGAATCGCTGATCGAACTCTTGCGTCCGCTCGATGAGGGCTCGCCGATCGCGCGCTTCCGCGGCGACGCGCCGGCGCGACTGCATCATACGGCCTATCGCGTCGACGACGTCGCGGCCGAGCTCGCGCGCCTCAAAGCGCTCGGCGTTCGCCTGATCGACGAGCGGCCGCGCCGCGGCGCGCACGGCAACACGATCGCTTTCTTACATCCGAAGTCGACCGGCGGCGTGCTGATCGAACTCTGTCAGCCCGCGGGTGGCGCGGCATCAGGTTCGCCGAGCCGGGCGACGATGTAGGCGACGACGGCCGTCGTCAACTCATCGATCAGCGAACGGCGCACCTCCGCGTCGGATTCGCCCGCGATGTCACTTCCGACGCACCGAATGATCGCCGCCGACGTTCGCACGATCGGCGCCATCTTCTCGCGCGGCGTCTGCGGATAGATGAGCGCGAGCACCGGAATGCCGTTCTCGAACTCTTCCTTGATCGCGCGAATCGACGGCCCGCGTTGCGGATCGGCGGCGAGGAGCGTTCCGATCGCGCGATGGCGCTCGGTGAAGCCCACGATCTCCACGATCCCGCGACGCACGAGCTCCCGGAGCGTGAGTGGTGCGCCGGGGACCACGACCGCCGCGATGATGCTCCGCCACGACCGGACGTACTCGTCGGCGATCGCTTCGACGATGGCGTCCTTGTTCGGAAAGTACTGGTAGAGCGACCCGATCCCGAGATCCGAGGCATGCGCGATCGCGTTCATGCTGGTGCCGTCGATGCCGTGCGCCGCGAACAGTTCGGCCGCAGCCGCGATGATCGATTCGATCCGGCGCTCGCCACGTTCCTGACGCTTGCGAACGACGAACCGCGAACCGGCTGTTGACATTTGCGAGCAATATATCGTATATTTCCGTCCGATCCCTTTTACGAGCATTTACTCGTATTATTCAGCGGAGGCGGATGTGGGCGATTCGGCACCGGCGACGGACCCCAAACGGAATGTCGAAGAGCACGGCACCCGCCGGGTGATCGTCGTGCTCGCCGTCATGTGCGCGGCGCTGATGCAGACGCTCGACTCGACGATCATCAACGTCGCACTCCCCTACATCGAGGGCAATCTCGGCGCGACGATCGATCAGGCGACGTGGGTCGCAACGGGCTTCATCGTCGCCAACGTGATCGTGATCCCGCTGACGCCGTGGCTCGCGAGGCGGCTCGGCCGCAAGCGCTACTTTGCCATCTCGATCATCGGCTTCACGATGGCGTCGATGGCGTGCGGGCTCGCACCCTCGCTCGGCATCCTGATCGCGGCGCGCGTCGTCCAGGGCGCGTTCGGCGGCGGCCTTCTCGCCGTCGCGCAACCGATTCTCATCGACACGTTCGGACCGAACGAACTCGGCACGAGTCAGGGCATCTTCACCATCGGCGCCGTGTTCGGTCCCGCAATCGGTCCTGCGCTGGGCGGCATCTTGACCGACAATCTCGACTGGCGCTGGGTGTTCTTCAT
>Ga0116230_10001481_pt1 | contig 22423 bp, 23 predicted proteins | sample S1TSphfallax_3_FD_88678 | JGI IMG/M metagenome (GOLD analysis project Ga0116230, IMG submission 88678) | Host-associated microbial communities from peat moss isolated from Minnesota, USA - S1T2_Fd - Sphagnum fallax MG | ecosystem: Host-associated > Plants > Peat moss > Unclassified | place... | reverse complement strand
GTAAACCCATCCGTCATCGATTGCCTCCGCGCAAGTTACTCTTCTGGTTCCATCTTCGGGTTTTCTGCCGGTTTCTCCTCAGTATCGACCGGTTTCCCCTTGACTCATCGGTTACCCGGTGTCACTCTAGGCACATCCTGCTTCCGTGTTATCGGACGTGGGCTGAGGTTCCTCGCTCTGGAGTCCTCCCGCTACATACAACCTATGGCTACCATGATGGCACCCGTCGAACAGCGTGAGGTTCTGCGTTGCGACCACTGCGACCTGGTGCAGTTCCGCACCGCCAGCCCAAAGTGCCGCCGCTGCAAGAAGGACCTTGAGGTTGAGCTGCCGTCCCCCCCGTCCGCACCGCTTGCCCTGGTCTCCAGCAGCCCGGAGCCGGACGGCGGTATCCAGGTAGCCGCCGCGGTCCGCGACCTGCGGCACGTCCGTCATCTGTCGCAGCGGCAGCTTGCGGCGCGGATGAACGTTCCCCGCACCTACATCTCGAAGATCGAGAACGGCAAGGCGATGCCCACGCTCTCGTCGCTCGACCGGCTCGCCCGCGCGCTGCAGGTGGATATCTCTTCCCTGCTGCGCGATGCCACCAACCGTCACCGCGAGGAGTCGAACGTCCTGATGGCCGACCCCTTCATCTCGGAGGTCGCGCATTACGCCTCGCAGCTCGATGCGCTGCAGCGCTCCATCTTTCTCAACCACGTCCGGGAGCTTGCGGCGGGTCGGCGACGGACAGCCTGACCCGTGGCGGCAACTGGCAACAGCGGATGGCGACGGCGATGGAATGCCGGGACTGGCCTGTGTCGGGTATGCTAGCGTAATCTTGGCGAGGTCCAATTGCGCACACCCCAACAGAGCCGTGTCCACGAGCTGTCTCTCGACGAGCAGGCCATCTACCGCCAGCTCGACCCGGCACGCATCCCCCGGCACGTCGCCATCATCATGGACGGCAACGGCCGCTGGGCGGGCAAGCGGGCGCTCAAGCGCTTCCTCGGCCACCAGCAGGGTGCGGAATCTGTGCAATATGTCGTTGAGACGGCCTCGCGGATCGACCTTCCGTGGCTGACGCTCTACGCCTTCTCCCTCGAAAACAACCTTCGCCGGCCAAAGGCGGAGGTGAACTTCCTGATGAAGCTGCTGAAGACCTACCTGGTGGGCAACGTGAAGCGGATGAACGACAACAACGTCCGCATGGCGTACATCGGGCGCATCCACGAGCTTCCCTCCGAGGTGCGCGATACGATGCAGTGGGCCAGCGAAGCGACCGCCAAGAACACCGGAACGACGCTAACCCTGGCCCTGAACTACGGCGCGCGTTCGGAGCTGGTGGACGCGATGCGGCTGGCGATGCGCGACGCGATTACCGAGTCTGAGGGCGACTTCAGCCGGCTACAGTCACTGATTGCGGAGATGGACGAGCCGCATGTGACGCGGCGGCTCTATACCTCGGCGATGCCCGACCCGGATCTGGTCATCCGGACCAGCGGCGAGCAGCGCATCTCGAACTTCCTGCTATGGCAGATCGCCTACGCCGAGATCTTCGTGACCGACCGGCTGTGGCCGGACTTCCGCGGCATCCATCTGCTGGAGGCGATCGCGGACTTCCAGCGCCGCGAACGCCGGTATGGCGGACTCGGCGAACACATCACCGACGAAGATACCGATGCGCAGCGGGTGGACGACGCCGCGGAGCTGGTGCGGCGGTAAACCTATACAAACGAAGGCTGTGCGGCCGCGTGGACGGCGAGAAGCTGTTCGAGCAGCGGCTTGAGGCGGTCGAGGCGGAGCGCGTTCGCGCCGTCGGACTTCGCCTCCGCGGGATTGTTGTGGACCTCGAGGAAGATGCCGTCGATCCCGGCAGCGACGGCCGCCCGGGCGAGCACGGGGATAAACTCCGGCTGGCCGCCGCTCACTCCATTGGCGGCCGAGGGGGTCTGGACGGAGTGGGTCGCGTCGAAGACGACCGGGGCGAAGCCGCGCATGATGGGCAGCGACCGCATATCGACGACCAGGTTGTTGTAGCCGAAGCTGGCGCCGCGTTCGGTCAGGAAGACCCTCTCATTGCCGGAGTCGCGGAGCTTCTGGACGGCATGGCGCATGTCGCCGGGGGCGACGAACTGACCCTTCTTCACGTTGATGGCGCGTCCGGTCTTGGCGGCGGCGATGAGCAGGTCGGTCTGGCGGCAGAGGAAGGCTGGGATCTGGAGAACGATCTCGGCCCCGGCCAGGGCGTCCGAGACGCGGGCGCAGTCCTCCGGGGTGTGGACGTCGGTCAGCACCGGCAGGGCATCCGATTCGGCAATCGACCGCAGGATCCGGCAGCCCTCTGCGAGGCCCGGGCCGCGGAAGCTGGAGATGCTGGTGCGGTTGGCCTTGTCGTAGCTGGCCTTGAAGATGTACGGGATGGCGAGGTCGGCGGCGATGCGCTGGATGGCGTCGGCAAGCATCCTGGCGTGCGATTCGGACTCCAGGACGCAGGGCCCGGCGATGAGGAAGAGCCGGCCGGAGCCGACGGGGATCCGCGTTTCAGTCGTACCGATTTCAAACGGGTGAGTCACAGAGATTATTTGAACATACGAGGCGCGAACGACGGCGTTCGATTCTTCTACCTACTAGAAGAGCCGGGGAAGCGAGTGCATCCCGAGCGCGTCATGCTTCCACGACGGGCTTCAGCAGCGGCTGAGATGCACTCGTTGAGGAAGCCCCAGCTACAAGTGGTAGATCCGATCCGCTCCCAGCACCAGCGCCAGCGTGATTGCCGCGATCGCGACCTCTCCCAGCGCCCCCACTAGGAACGGCCTCGCTCCCTGCTTGAAGAGGTCGCGCAGGTTCGTCCGGAGGCCAACTCCGGCGAAGGTCAGCAGGAAGGCCCATCGGCTCAGGTTGCCGAGCGCCGCGAGCTGCGCCTTGTTGAAGCCCAGGAAGGCGTAGCCGGCGAGGTGCGGGTAGAGCTTCGGGTCGAGCGTACCGAGCGTCGCCAGAAACGAGATCAGCAGGAAACCGAGGACGAACTTCGGGAACTTCGCCCAGAGGAACGCGGCTTTATTCTTCAGTTGCGCCTGGTTGGCGGCGCTGGCCAGCCCCTTGCGCGCCCAGGAGATCGCATAACCCAGCACGACGAAGCCGATCAGCGCGTTGCGGCAGGTCTTGGCCAGCACGGCGTACTTCCCTGCCTCGCCGGAGTAGAGCGCCCCGGCCGCCGTGGCCTCAGCCGTGTTGTCGACCGCCAACCCAGCCCATATGCCGTACGCGTGGTCGGACATATGCAGCGCGTGGCCGATCAGCGGGAAGGTGAAGAGGCTCAGTGCGCCGAGCGCGAGAATGGCGGCGATGGCCGTCGAGGTGTCGCGCTCATCGGCGTCGATCGCGCCCTCGGTCGCAATGATCGCGGAGACGCCGCAGACCGACGATCCCACCGCCAGCAGGGTGGTCAGCTTCGGCCCGAGCCCGAAGGCCTTCCCGAGCCACGTCATGAACGCCAGCGAGAGCGCAAACGCCACCGCCACCAGTGCCAGCGAGATGCCGCCGAGCTTCAGGATGTCCCCGATGAGGAACCGCGCGCCCAGCAGGATGATGCCAGCCTTCAGCCAGAACTCATAGGTTGCGACACCCGGGCGGAAGAGCTTCGGCAGGCCGACCGTATTTGCAATCACGATGCCGAAGACGATGGCCCATAGGACGTACTCGATGTTCGGGAAGGTGATGTGATGCGCCTTGGTGTAGGTGTTGATGGCGTGCTCGACGAACTTGCCGGCGAAGCCGACAACGAAGAGCAGCAGGATGCCGGGAATAAGGCCGACGAGCGAGGTCTTCTGTTCCGGAACGGCATGGGGCGCGTGCGGCGGATAGCTCTCGCGCAGGTCGGGAAGAGCGGTCGATACGGACATAGGTTTCTCCTTGCGGTTACACGCCCGCGTCTCAATGGCGAGACGTCGGGCTCCCGGTTACCAGGTGACGGACTTGATGACGCCGAAGCGCACGAAGAGAGCGAGGGCAAGCGAGAGGATCACGGCCACTGTATCGAGAGACAAGCTATCGAGCGAGAGGACAGGCTTCTTGGCGGATGTATGCGAGGGCATTGAGAGTTCTCCTGAGGGGCTATGGCAAACTGGCCGCACAGCACGTCGGAGCGGGCTATGGCGGCTATAAATTTTGAGGTGGGAGATCGATCGCGGAAGGGACTAGCGACAACAACAGCGCATCGCCGTGCGGCGCCGGGAGGCGCTTGAGGTATGGACGGGATGGCCGATCGGAGTCATGCTAGGAAAAGTGTTACATGAGTGCGGATATCGATCAAGCCCGGTTCGAATCTGCCGTGATGATGCTCGTTTTTTCTCGAACGCGGAGACATAGATCGACGATGAGCATGGAACTGCTGCGGTTCAATGGCGCCGTCGAGCACGATCCCGCCATCGATACCTGGTGGGACTTGCATCCCGGCGAGTTGGGAGCCATCGCGCGCCGCTGGTTCGAGGTGATGCGAGGCTGCGGCGACGAGGTCCGCGAACTGCTGCATGACGGCAACCCCGTAGCCTGCCTCGGAGACGTGCCCTTCGGCTACGTCAATGCTTTCACTTTGCACGTCAACGTGGGCTTCTTTCATGGCGCGGCGCTGCAGGATTCTGCCCGGCTGCTCGAAGGCACCGGAAAGTTCATGCGCCATGTGAAGCTGCGGCCGGGCGCGCCCGAGAACGCGGCAGCGCTGAGAGGGCTCATCGAAGCGGCGTACGCGGACATCAAGTCGCGCGTCGAGAACGGCTAGCTGCAAGAACTGGCCGAACACCGCGCCCGCTGAAAGTTGCGCGTAACACGCTGCGCTGAACCGGTGTTCATTTCAGTGCGGTACGGAGGAAGGTCATGAAACTGGCAAATGTAAAAACAATCGTCGCAAAGGTGCTCGCAGTTGGAGTTCTCGCTGGAGCGGTCGTCATTGCCGCTCCCACAAAGGCGCAGGCACAGGAGGTCTTCATCGGAGTTGGCGGACCCTATGCCCGGCATGACGTCTACGAGCGCGAGCGGATCGAGGCCTTTCGCCGCCACGAGGCGTTCGTGCGCGCGGAGGAGTTCCGCCGCTTCCGCCATGAGCGCTTCGAGCATGACCGGTACGACCATGACCGGTTCTATCGCGGCTACCGCTAGGATCGCGCCGCTCGATCCCACATCTCAGAATCGAGACGTGCGGAACCGAGAATCGGGGACGTTCACAGGGCCGGTTGCGGTACCAACTCCGCGCCGGCCTTGTTGTTCGGATTGGCGAGTTCTTCTTCCGTCAGCGGCTGGTAGTAGCGCGCGTCAGGAGAGGCGCAGCCCTGGCAGACGATCTCGGCCTCAATCAGCACCTCGCGGTCGTAGTTGATGCCCTCGCCGCAGACCGAGCAGGCGATGCGCTGCGACTTGAACCCCGGCATCTCTCGCGCATGGAGCGGCACACGGACCCACTGCTCGGAGAAGAGGTCGGCGTCCGTCATCTCGCGATACGCCTGCATCTGCTGCTTGTTCTTGTCTTCAATCTGCGGGAAGAGCCCGCGCGCGCGCTGTTTCGACGATTCAAGCGCCGCGATGCGGATGGCGCGTTGCTGTTCCCCGGTCGCGGGCTTCAGGTCGATGAACGTGGCAGCCATCTTGCCCCAGTCGCGGAACTTCAGTGCGCGCTTGCCCAGACGGCAGCCGGTGACGACGGCAATGGCGTCTGTGGCGCAGCGGTCGATCTCGACGAAGGTAACCAGCCGCTTGCGGTCGGCCCCGCGCGGGTCCTCGATGCCGAGGCGCGCGCAGCCCAGCATGGCCATCCGGACGCCAAGAATCTGCCCGGCGCACAGGTGGCCGTGGGCGATCTCGGCTTCGCGGAGCAGTTCCTCGAAGGACTTCATACCGTGAATGATAGCCCCGCACTGTTGCCACCGCCAGCCTTGCAGCAAGGCTTCGGCTAGACTTAAGTGATGCCCGTTCCCACCGGCGAGGCATCGCCAGCGCACAAGCCCGCCAACATCCTTACCCGCACGCCTCTGATGGCGCTCGCCGTCGCGGCCTTCGGCATCGGCACCTCGGAGTTCATCATCATGGGGCTGCTGCCGAACCTCGCGGCGGACTTCCGCGTCTCGATTCCCAAGGCGGGCGCGCTGGTCACGGGATACGCGCTCTCGGTCACCATCGGCGCTCCGCTGGTGGCGCTGGCGACGGCGCACCTCGAACGCAAACGCGCGCTGCTGCTGCTGATGGGCGTCTTCACGCTGGGCAACCTCGCCTGCGCGGTCGCGCCGACGTACAACCTGCTCTTCGCCGCGCGGGTGGTTACGGCGCTCTGCCATGGGGCGTTCTTCGGGATTGGCTCGGTCGTCGCGTCGAACCTAGTCCCCCGCAACCAGCGGGCGCAGGCGATCGCGCTGATGTTCTCCGGGTTGACGCTTGCCAATGTCATGGGAGTTCCCGCCGGAACGGCGCTTGGCCAGGCGCTGGGCTGGCGCGCGGCCTTCTGGGCGATCGTGCCCATTGGCCTTGCCGCGGCCACGGCGCTCTTCGCCTTCGTGCATCCGCAGGAGGCGGGCAAGAGCAACCTGCTGCACGAGTTCCGCGTCCTCCGCCGGCCCCAGGTGATTCTGGTGATGGTGATGAGCACCCTTACCTCGGCCTCGCTCTTCTGCGTCTACACCTACGTTGCGCCGATGCTTCTGACAGTCACGCGCGTCTCGCCGCACGGCGTGACGTTGACGCTCCTGATCTTCGGCGTCGGCATCACCATCGGCAACCTCGTTGGCGGCGCGCTGTCCGACTGGCGGCCGATGGCGTTCCTCGTCGGGTCGCTGCTGGTGCTCATCGCCGCGCTTGCCGTTCTCTGGGCTGCCGAACCCTTCGCCGTCCCGTGCATCGCGATGATCCTCATCTGGGGCGCGATCCAGTTCGGGGCCGGCGCGCCGCTGCAATCGCGCATCGTCGACCAGGCGTCCGAAGCGCCGAACCTCGCCTCCACGCTGAACCAGGGGGCGTTCAACCTCGGCAACGCGACCGGCGCCACGCTGGGCGGCATTCTGATCACGGCAGGACTCGGCTACCGGATCCTGCCCATCGCCAGCATCGGCCTGACCCTGGCGGCGCTTGCGTTGGCGTTGGTAAGTATCCGTCTCGACCGCCGCAATCTCGCTGCCTGAGAGTTGCATCCCGCAACGCCGGGATGCATCGAAGCAACAGGAGAGTCTCTTATGCGGATTGCATTCCTCGGCCTCGGCCAGATGGGCTTCGCGATCGCGAAGCTCCTCATAAACAAGCAACACGAGATCACAATCTGGAACCGTACGGCCGCAGCCGCCGGGCCGCTTGTCACCCTCGGCGCGAAGCTGGCGGCGACACCCGCCGAAGCCGTTAAATCCGCTGACGTCGTCTTCACCATGCTCTTCGACGACCACGCGGTCGAAGACGTCCTGTTCACTCACAAGACACTCGAAGCGATAACGGCCATCGCCATCCACATCTCGCTCTCGACCATCTCCGTCGCTCTCGCCAACCGCCTCGAAGCCGAACACACCGCCCGCGGCCAGCGTTTTCTCAGCGCTCCGGTCTTCGGCCGTCCAGGAGTGGCGGCAGAGGGCAAGCTCTGGCTGGTGCTCGGCGGCCCCAGCGATGCCATCGCCGAAGTGAAGCCGCTGCTCGAAGGCTTCTCGCGCGGCAGCACACACGTCGGCGAGCGGCCCAGCCAGGCGAACGCCGTCAAGCTCGGCGGCAACTTCCTCATCACATCGATGATCGCCTCGCTTTCGGAGGCCTTCACTGTCGCCGAGTCTCAGGGCGTCGACCCGGCCGTCTTCCTCGAAACCATCAACAGCGCCCTGTTCCAGTCGACCTTCGTGGCAAACTACGGCAAGGTGATGCTGAACCCGCCCGAGAAGCCCGGGGCGACGATCAAGCTGGGCGCGAAGGACACCAGGCTCTTCCAGGAGTCGGCGGAGCCGGGGGAGACGCCCACCCCGCTTGCAGATCTCTACCAGCACCACCTCCAGGCCGCCATCGCCGCCGGCCGTGGCAACGAGGACTGGGCCGCCGGATATCTTCATCAGACCCGGGAGTTGGCCAGATCATAACGGCGACCAACAAATCGCGGGCGAAACCGCCCTGCCTGCTAAACTGCTCTCATCGCCCGTTGCCAAGAGAGCCCATGCCAATCGTCGAACTTCACCAGGTCCGCAAGGCCTACGACACAAAAATTGCCGTCCACGGCCTCTCACTCAAGATCGAGCCCGGCACCATGTTCGGCCTGCTAGGCCCGAACGGATCGGGAAAGACATCGTCGATCCGGATGATGATCGGCATCACCGTGCCGGACTCCGGCTCGGTCACCCTCTTCGGCCAGCCCTTCGAGCGGAAGAACCTCACCCGCGTCGGCTATCTGCCGGAGGAGCGCGGCCTCTACAAGAAGATGAACGTGCTGGACCAGCTCGTCTTCCTCGGCCAGCTTCACGGCCTCGACGCGGAGACGGCGAAGAAGCGCTCCCTGATCTGGTGCGAGCGGATGGATATCTCCGAGGCTATCCCCAAGAAGACCGAGGAGCTCTCCAAGGGCATGCAGCAGAAGATCCAGTTCATCGCCTCGCTGCTGCATGAACCCGAACTCATCATCATGGACGAGCCCTTCAGCGGTCTCGACCCGGTGAACGCGACGCTGCTGCAGGACACGCTCGTCGACCTGCGCCGGGAGGGCAAGGCAGTGCTCTTCTCCACGCATCGGATGGACCAGGTGGAGAAGCTCTGCGACGAGATCGCGCTGATCGCGAACGGCCAGCTTCTGCTCTCGGGTTCGATGCGCGAGGTGAAGTCGACCTACCCGCGCAACCGGATCCAGATCGTCTTCGAGGGCTCCGACGGCTTCCTGAAGCATCCCGCCATCGCCGAGGCCAAGAACTACAGCGGCCAGGCGGAGATCAAGCTCGCGGCCGCCGCCGATCTTGCCGGCGCCGCGAACGCCGTACTTGCCGAGGCCCTGACCATGGCGCGCATCTCGCGCTTCGAGGTGGTCGAGCCAACGCTCGAGGAGATCTTCATCGAGCGCGTCACCGCGCAGAGTCCCGCACCTGTGAACGGAGTCCTTACCCATGCATAATGTCTGGCTGATCGCAAAACGCGAGTACATCGAACGCATCCGCGCCCGGAGCTTCATGGTAATGACCGTCCTGATCCCCACCCTGATGGGCGGACTGCTGTGGGGCGTCGGCATGACGACCGGCAAGAGCCGGACCAACGTCAACATCGCCATCGTGACACAGGACTCGCAGTTCGGTCTCGACCTTCAGGAAGAACTCGCCACGCATAAGCATCCACAGATCGGGGCAAAGGTCATCTCCCCGCCCGAAGCCGTCACACGCGCCGAGCTGGAAGCGGAGATGAACCACAAGGGCCTCGATGGCTACCTGTGGGTCACGCCGCCGGCACCGGGCCACGCCAGCCCGACCTTCGAGTGGAAGCCCAAGTCGAAGAACTACCTAAACACGCAGAACGAGCTTGGCGAATCCATCCGCACCGTGCTGACCAAGGAGGGCCTCGCCAAATCCGGCCTCGGATCGGCGGATGTGAACCTGCTGATGCAGCCCATCGATCTCGACGCCACGGACGCCAGCAAGAAGGACGCCGCGTCCGCAGCGCAGGCCAGCGCCTTCGGACTCTTCTTCATCATGTACTTCGTCATCGTCTTCTATGGGATGAACGTCGCCCGGTCGATCATCGAAGAGAAGACCTCGCGCATCTTCGAGGTGCTGCTGGCGACGATCAAGCCCGAGGAGATGATGGCCGGCAAGGTCCTCGGAGTGGGCGCCGTCGGGCTCACGCAGGTCGCAATCTGGCTGGTTGCGGCTGCGGCCCTCAGCGTTCCCGGACTGATCTCGCTGGGCAGCGACATCAGCTTCAACCTTCCCGCCAGCCTCATGATCTATTTTGTGGTCTTCTTCCTGCTGGGCTACATCCTCTACTCCGGCCTGGCCGCGGCCCTGGGCGCGATGACCAGCTCCGAGCAGGAGCTGCAGCAGATGAACATCTTCCTAATGCTGCCGCTCATCGCCTGCTCGGGCGTCGTCTACAACGTCATCTCAGACCCCGATGGCATGATTGCGAAGGTCTTCTCGTTCATTCCCTTCTGCGCGCCGCTGATCATGTACGTCCGCATCGCGATGCACCGCCCGCCGTGGTGGGAGATCGCGCTCTCGCTTACCGGCCTGGTCGTCACGGTCCTCGCGATCCTGTGGATCGCCGCCCGCATCTATCGCGTCGGCGTGCTGATGTACGGCAAGAAGCCGAATCTGCCGGAGCTGATCCGGTGGCTCAGGTACAGCTAGCCGATCTCGTCACGGGGATCGGCAGCATGCGCTGTCGTTCGCAACGCTACACTAACTCTCGTGCCGCAATACTCCGCATCACAGCGCCTCACCCTCTTCCTCGTTCCGCGCATCGCCTCGGCGTTCATTCGCATCCTGGGCGTGACGCTGCGTTACGAGGACATCATCGCGCCCGGAGTCACGCCCGGCTCGCGCATCCCCGGCCCGGTCGTCTACGCCTTCTGGCACCGCTGCCTGCTGTCCTGTGCTTATTATTTTCGCAATCAGAAGATCGCGATCCTCATCTCCCGCAGCTTCGACGGCGAACTCATCGCCCGCACAGTGGAGCGGCTCGGCTTCATCGCCATCCGGGGATCAAGCTCTCGCGGCGGAGCAACCGCCCTCCGCCAGATCGCTGAGGAGTACGGCCGCGGCACCCGCTGCGCCATCACCGCCGACGGCCCCCGCGGCCCGAATATGGTCGCCAAACCCGGCACCGCGCAGCTCGCCCAGCTCGTCGGAGCGTGGGTCGGCACCTTCTACGTGCTTCCGCTGCGCGCCTGGGAGCTCAAGACCTGGGACCGCTTCCTTATCCCCAAACCCTTCAGCCGCGTCCTCATCACCTGGCCGCCGCATGTCCCCGCCGAACTCGTCTCAGAAGCAACCGTCCAGCAAAACCTCGACGATGCGGTCGCCATGGCCCAACTGAAAACGGCTAACTGACAACGGACAACCGAACTTTGCTCGTCTCCGACTTCCATTTCGATCTTCCCGAAGACCTCATCGCCCAATCCCCACCCGCGATCCGAGGCACCAGCCGCATGATGCACCTCGACCGCAGCACCGGCGCATATACCGACGACACCTTCGCCAGCCTCCCAGACTATCTCCGCGAGGGCGACCTCCTCATCCTGAACGACAGCCGCGTCATCCCGGCACGCCTCTTCGCCCACCGAGCGCGCGGCGCCCACACCCAGGCCAGCTCCCCCGATCCCACAGGCCGTATCGAGGTGCTGCTGACGCAGCGGCTGCCGGGCGAAGACAACACATGGTCTGCCCTGGTTCGCCCAAGCCGCAAGGTCCAGCCGGGCGAGCACCTGCACTTCGCCGACCCGGTCACGGGCGAAATTCTCCTCGAAGCCGAAGTTCTGACCGCCAGTGAATTCGGCGAGCGGACCTTGCGATTCACCCCCACATCCGAGCCATTCCACGCAATTCTCGACCGCATCGGCCACATGCCGCTGCCACCGTACATCCATCGCCCGAAAGATGAGCCGGACGCACCCGAAGATCGCGCTCGCTACCAGACCGTCTACGCAAACCAGCCCGGCTCCGCCGCCGCGCCCACCGCGGGGCTGCACTTCACTCCGGAGATCATCCAGGCGCTGCGGCAGAAGGGCGTGAAGGTCGAGTATGTCACGCTGCACGTGGGTCTCGGAACCTTCCAGCCGGTGCGGGCCACGCATCTTGCGGACATCCGCCTTCATGCCGAGCACTACACGCTGCCGGCCGCGACCGCGAACGCAATCAACGAAGCACTTGCGGACGGCCGGCGCATCATCGCCGCCGGAACCACCACGACCCGCACCCTGGAACACTGTTCCACACTCGACCCGAGTCTGGGCGCCCCGCATCTCGATTCTGAGATGCGGCCGCCTCATCTGGAACCCCACTCCGGCCAGACCAGCATCTTCCTCGCGCCGGGCCACCGATTCAGGATCGTTCAAGGCCTTCTGACGAACTTCCACCTGCCGCAATCCACGCTGCTCATGCTGGTAAGCGCATTCGCGGGGCGAGAGGCCGTGCTTGCGGCGTATCGACACGCGGTCGAGCAGCGCTATCGTTTCTTCAGCTACGGAGACTGCATGCTGCTGCTCTAACTCGCGCACATCGGCTGGGCAACGTTCCGGTCCAGCGAAGCCAGCAGCGCCTCAAAGATCTCCGGGTCCAGCTTGTTCGGCATCTCTTTCCGCATAATCTCGGTTACCTGATCCAGCTCCAGGCTCTCGCGGTAGGGCCGCACCTCGGAGAGCGCGGCGTAGACGTCGGCGACTGCGACCACGCGCGCTTCGACGGAGAGGTCCTTGGCGTTCAGTTGATTCGGATAGCCGGTCCCGTCCAGCTTCTCGTGGTGGGCGCCGGCGACGTTGGCCAGCTCACGGAAGGCGGGAATCCGGCCCAGGATGCGGCGCGTCAGGGCGGGGTGCTCCTTCACGATCAGGAACTCCTCGACGGTGAGCTTGCCCTGCTTGTGCAGGATGGAGTTGGGGATGCGCAGCTTGCCGATATCGTGCAGCAGCGCGGCGCGGCGCACCAGCACGGTACGGTCGGTGGCGAGGCCCAGGGTCTGGGCGATTCCCAGCGCGGCATCGGTGACGCCCATCGAATGGTCCACGGTGAAAGGGCTCTTGGCGTCAGTCACATCGGAGAAGGCCTCGCAGATGCGATCGACGGTCTCGGGTCCAAGATAACGGTTCTCGCGGGGCTCCAGCGCCAGCACGGCGGTGCGTACCTCCTGCTCCGGAAGAATGGCGAGGCAGTCCTTCCACAGCTCGCGGGTGCGATGCAGCGAACCGGCGACGCGGACGATCTCGGGGTCGAACCAGCGGCCGCTGCGCTCGCGCATCACGGCCACGGCGTGTTCCGGGCCCTTGCTTGAGGCGAAGACATCCAGGTGCTGCGCGACCGCCGCGATTCGGGCAAGCAACGGTATCTGGTCTCCGCGCCAGCGCCCGGGAAATCCGGTGCCGTCCCAGTGTTCGTCCAGCGCCTTGACCGCCCCCGCGGTCCCGTCGCCAAGGCCGATCTTGCTGATAATGCTGGCACCGCGGTCACCCTGGCTTGTGGCGATATTGCGTGTCCGCTTGACCGGCATGATCTTGATGCGGGAGATCGCGTCGACCTGCGGCTCGGGACGCTTCGCCTTCCAGAGGAACCGCAGGTTGGAGAGCTTCGGCACGTTGGGCCGTGTCACCTCGGCCATATCGAGCGCCGCCTTGACCTCGGCGCGAATGTCGGCCCAGACCTCCGCCTGGACCGCCGCCCGCATCTCCGCCTGCACCTTCTCGTCCTCGCCGCGGACGATCTGGTCCATGTGCGCGGCGTGGCTGCTGCAGCCAATATCCTTCAGAAGCAGAGCGTAGTAGAGTTCGCTCAGTTGCTCTTGCGGCAGACCCATCCGGACCCCGATGCGCATGCCCAGAATGCAGCTTCGCAGGGCATGACCCGGCACCGAACCCTCCGTAAGATCCAGCGCAAACGACATCGCCGAGATCAGTTCAGGCATGTCGATACGCCCCGCTTCCAGGTCTTCAACTTCCTTGGCTGGCGGTCTTGAACTAATCAGATGAGGCACAAAGTTTCCTGAGGAGCGCGTTTCTTGCATGACCATAGCCGGTGCAAGTTTGTTCCCTTCCTATCGGCCGCGGACGAAAGGCCGTGCACCGCAACCAGGGCCGGACGGTCGCCGCCGCGGCCCGCATGACACAAGTTCCTTCTTCCCTGACCTCCAGATCATTCTGCGCGTTCCATGGCGACCAAACATCACCCGGAAGTGCAATCGGAGCAGAGAACTGTGTTATTCCGGGACAGGATATTGTCGGATGGAAAGCATAGGCGGCGGCTTCTGCGCAGCCAGCCGGCGAGGGCCATCAGGCGCGCGGAAGGTCTGTGACGGGAGGTCGGTAGCGAGGGATCAGGACGCTTATTTTCCGTTGTTCAGGGCAAAGAGGAGTGCCTGGTAGCAGTCCGGATCGAGCCTGTGCGGAATGTCCTTCTCCATGATCGCGGAGATCTGCGCCAGATCCAGGCTCTCGCGGTAGGGCCGCACCTCGGAGAGCGCGGCATAGACATCGGCGACCGCGATGATCCTCGCCTCCGGGCTCAGTTCGCTCGCACCGAGCTTATTGGGATAGCCAGTGCCGTCCAGCTTCTCGTGATGCGCACCGGCGATGAGCGCCATCTCGCGGAATGCGGGAATGCGCTTCAGGATCGCCTGCGTCAACTGAGGATGCTCCTTGACCACTGTGAACTCGTCTGAGGTCAGCTTGGAGGGCTTATCGAGGATGGAGTTCGGCACCCGCAGCTTGCCGAGATCGTGCAGCAGCGCCGCGCGATGCACCAGCAGGACGCGCTCGTCGGAGTAGCCCAAAACCTGTGCGATGGCCGTCGCCGCCTCAGCCACACCCATCGAGTGGCGGAAGGTGAAGGGCGACTTGGCATCGACCACATCGGAGAATGCCTCGCAGACGCGGTCGATCTGGTCCTCATGCAACTCGACGCTCTGCACCGGTTCGAGCGCCAGCACCGCGGCGCGAAGCTCCGGTTCGGGAACGGTGGCCAGACCGTAGCTCCACAGCGACCCTTCCCGGTTCATCGCGACGGCGACGGCCACCAGGCTGGGATCGAACCACTTGCCGCTGCGCTCCACCAGGACTTTAATCGCGTTCTCAGGCGAGGTCTCCGAGGCGAAGACGTCGAGGTGCTGCGCCACGGATGCGATGCGGGCGAGCATCGGGATGGCGTCGCCCTTCAGACCGTGCGGATACCCGCTTCCGTTCCAGTGTTCATCCAGGCTGAAGACCGCGTCGGCTGTCTTCTCCTCCAGCCCGATCTTGCGGATGATGCTCGCGCCTCGGTCGCAGCGGAGACCGATCATCTCCGCATTGTTGGCGTGCTGGGTTCTCCCGATCTTGGCGATGCGGGCGATTCGCTCCGCGGCGCTGGCTCCGGGAAGCACCGTGTTCCACATCAGTTTCAGGGTGGAGAGCTTTGGCTTGCCGGGCTGCGTCCAGTCTTCAAGCTTCACCCCGGCCTTGATGGCGCGATCGTCGCCGCCGACGATCTGGCACATCCGGGCGGCGTTGCTGCTGCATCCCACATCCTTCAGCAGCAGGGCGTAGTAGAGGCCGCTGAGCTCCTCCTGCGGAAGACCAATGCGGGCGGCGATCCGCATGCCAAGCACACAGCTCCGAAGGGCATGGCCCGGAACCGCGCCCTCCGTCAGGTCGAGCGCAAAGGAGAGAGCGGAGATCAGCTCCGGCATGTGAATGACGGCCTGCTCGGCGTGGATCGCTTCGAGCTCTGCTGGCGGCAAAACCGTTGAAAAGGTCAAGGCAATTCCCAATCCAGCCATCAACGCCTTATCGGAAGAGACCCCGGCAGCGAAGACGGCCATGCTTGTATGCGCACAGTACAAAGATAACCGCGGAGTGGATGGTGGGCCCACCAGGACTTGAACCTGGAACCAGCGGATTATGAGTCCGATGCTCTAACCGATTGAGCTATAGGCCCGTCATCCCATCTTATAGTCCGGACTGGTCTCCGCGTACGCCGGTTGGAAGGTTCTCGTGCCTGCCTTCGACCGGCGCTGTGAAGGGGCTTCGTTCCAGCGTGTGCAGCCTGCAGCCGGAACGAATCTCCAACTGCATCCCCTCATTACTGTTAATGCTTCCAGCCGCTGCTGCCATACCGCGAAAGTGTCAATCCCGGTATCGGCAGCGTCGTGCGGGCCTGCCGAACACTACCAGACCTCCGAATCCTCATCCTGATCCATGCTTCCGATCGGCATTCCCGGCGGCGCATCCACGGGCTTCGCCTTCACGAACGTCGCGGGGTCGCGCTGATACTCCTCGATCCGGTGAACCACATGCATGGAGATGGGCGAGTTCGGGTTCGCCTCGCGCTTGACCCTCTCCAGCTTTGCAGCCGCGACGGCGCGCGCTCCGGCTGAGGCCTCGGGACTGGCGGCCAGCGTCAGCAGCGCTTCGACCGTCCGGGCAAAGACCGCGTCGCGAACGATTCCCGGCAAGCCCGGCAAAGTCGCCGTGGCGCGTGTCGCCGCCAGTGTCTGGTCGATCACATCCTCCAGCCCGGGCACCGTTGTGTCGCGGCCGTGATACTCCACCAGACGGCTTGCCCGCTGCGGGTTGAAGAGCAGCGCCAGCGTCAGGTCTGCCGAGGACTCCGCCGCGGCAACCGGATCGAAGGTCAGGCCGGTGTGGGATGCGAAGGACTCCCGCGTCCGTTCCACGCCCGGCGGGACGGGCGGAAGCAACACGAGCAGCGACTCAGGCAGCGTGAGAGTATCGGGCGAGAGTGTCTTTAGCACTGCCGCGAGCGCCTTGCGCTGGTCTTCGGGTTTCACGATGGCCGTAATGAGCTGGCCATCGCCGCGAACGACGTATCGGTAGTCGAGACCGCCGATGAGCTTCGCCGCCGCCTCCGTCTGGTAGCGATGCAGCAGGTAGAGCGGCACCAGCTTGTCCTCCAGCTCCGCGACCGGCTCGCCGGCCCGGATCGCGTTCTCGCCAAAGCGCTTCAGCGCCGCCGCTCGCACGTCGAGGATGCGGTTCAGCTCGTCCGCCGCATCCGGTCCGTTGTCCCAGAGATGGGCGTGGGGGTGCGCGCTGCCTAGCGGCCTAGCGTCTTCATCGGTGATGAAGTAGAGGCCGCGCTTCAACCCTGCCTCGACCGGCTCGCTCAGCGTGGCCTGGCTGGCGTCGGCTGGCAGGTCGCGATACCCGTACTCGATGGCGATCTTGTCCCACTCGCCGATATTCACCGCGTAAGCGTGGCTCAGGTCCGGCTTGCCTGCGGCGTCGAGCGTGATGTACGGATGCGGGTAGTCCATCACGCTGGCCGATTGCGAGTAGCTGCTGGCGGCGAAGTTGTGCGCCAGGCCGAGCGTGTGGCCGGTCTCATGCGCGGCAAGCTGGCGGATGCGCGCCAGCACCATCTGGAGCATGGGGTCGGAGTTAGGCGGAAGCGCCTTGCCGTCGGTATATGGCGCGAGCAGCGCCTCCGCGATCATGTAGTCCTGCCGCCCGCGCAGCGAGCCGAGCGTGACATTTCCTTTGATGATCTCGCCGGTGCGCGGGTCGGAGACCGCCTCGCCGTAGCTCCAACCCCGCGTGTACCGGTGCACCCACTGGATGATGTTGTATCGGACATCCATCGGGTCGGCATCGGCGGGCAGGATGTCGACCCGGAAGGCGTTCTTCCATCCCGCAGCCGTAAACGCCTGGTTCCACCAGCGCGCGCCTTCGAGCAGCGCTGTCCGGATTGGCTCCGGAGCGCCGCGGTCGACGTAGTACTGGATCGGCGCGACCGGCTCGCACTCCCTCACGCACTTCGGGTCGCGCTTGACGAGCCGGTGGCGCAGGATGAACTGCTGGTCGAGCGGCTCACCCAGCGGGGCAGTGTAGTCGCGATAGCTCACCGGGAAATATCCCGCGCGGGGGTCGAAGCGCCTCGGCACGAATCCGGAGTCTGGCAGCTCGATGAAGGACTGATGCTCGCGGACCGTCATCGCGTGCGGGTCGGGCGTGACGTTGCGGACGAACTCTCCGCGCGCGGGACCATCCGTGGTGAATGTCAGAACAGCCTCGACCTCGGTGTTCTTCGGGAAGGCCTTTGTGGCATCGAGGGCAATCGTGGAGCGCGATGCGTCCACCTTGTACTGGCCCTGGTCAAGCGACTGCAGCCGGCCAGCGACGCCGTGGACATCGCGCAGAAAGAACTCCGTGGCATCGACTAGCACGGAGCCGCTGGCATCTTCGGCCTCGACCTTGAACCCGAAGAGGACGGACTCCGGAAACGATTGTGTGACCGCTAGGCGCTCGGCGGGATCGGAGGAGCTGCTGCGAAAGGCCTCGTTCGGCTGCACCAGCAGCACCTTCGGGCCGATGCGCTGAAACCGCACGATCCGGCCGCCCGAGATCTGGCCGCGATCGAGGCCGAGGTCGTTCGAACCGGTGCCGTAGGGCAAGGAGTCCGTGTAGAGAAGTTCCGTGTTGAGCCTCGCGGCGGGAATCTCGAGGTAGAGCTTGCCGACGGCGGCGTCCCAATCGAGCGGCAGCAGACCGGGAAGGTGCTTCATCGACGCCGTCCTGGTCGCAACGGTCGAAGCGGCCTCCGGCTTGGACTGCGCGGCAAGCGAGGCGGCAAACCAGGTGAGGCCCGCGAGCGAGGCGATCAACCTGCGGGAGCGAAACGAGAGTGGCTGCATCGCTCGTTTGTACCACGCCGCGACCTACTTTTCGCCCACGGATCCGGGTGTGACGTTGGCATCCTCAGGCGCGGAGGGGTTGATGTGGCCGGAGGCGTTCTCCGGCGTGTTGGAGTCGACGTCGGTCTTGCCAGGGCCCGCGGTGGCGGGGTTGTCGCCCTTCGGGCCGGTGGGCGTGGTTCCAACGGCATGCTGCGGCGGCTGGTCGGCGGGGTGTTCGGGGTGCGGCTTGGTTGCGGTTGCCATCAATCGTCCTCCTGAAAATCTGGCTCCTGGAAATCTGGATGGTAGGAGTCGGCGCGGCATCTGGCTGTTGCTCGGAACCCGCATTCCGGGCGGCGGCTCTTCCTGGCCACAACCGATAGAATCGGCATATGTCCATTCAGCCCGATGCCGTGAGACGCTGCCTCTTCCTCGACCGCGACGGGGTCGTCAACGAGGAGCTTGGCTACCTGCACCGGCGCGAGGATGTCCGATTCGTGCCGGGGATCTTTGCGCTCTGCCGGCGGGCGAAGTCGCTTGGCTACGCGATCGTGATCGTCACGAACCAGGCGGGAATCGGGCGCGGCTTCTACACCGAGCAGGACTTCCAGACGCTTACCGAGTGGATGCGGCAGGAGTTCGCGCGCGAGTCCGCGGAGATCGACGCGGTCTACCACTGTCCGTACCATCCCGAGCACGGCATTGGCGCATACAAACGCGACCACGAGGACCGCAAACCAGGAACGGGAATGCTGCGGCGGGCTGCGGCTGAGTTCGGAGTGTCGCTGGCCGACTCGGTGATGGTCGGCGACCGGTGTACGGACATCGCCGCAGCGAACTCCGCAGGGCTGCGGCAGGCGTTCCTGCTGGCCGGCACGGAGGAAGGCTGCGCGGGCGAGTATCTCGCCGTGGCGTCGCTGGCCGAGGTGGAGGCGTGGATCGCGGCGGACTCGGCTAGCTGACCTCGGGCTCAGCGACGACCAGTTCGATGGGATCGGGCAGTTCGGCGTCCGCGAGCAGGGCTCCGACGGCGTCCTTGGCGCTGACATACGGCGAGCCGTCGAGCAGGTCGAGCGGCCAGCCGATGGCAAGCGCGGGGTCGTTCCAGAGGACGCAGCGCTCGCCCTGCGGGTAGTAGACGTCGGTGGTCTTGTAGAGGACCTCGGCGGTCTCCGAGAGCACGACAAAGCCGTGCGCGAAGCCCTCGGGGATCCAGATCATCTCGATGGGGTCGGTGGGCGCGAGGCGCTTCAGGTGTACGCCGACGTGCTTTCCGAACTCCGGCGAGTCGGGACGGAGGTCCACGGCGACGTCCCAGATGTGGCCGGAGAGGACGCGCAGCAGCTTCCCCTGCGGCTTGCCGAGCTGGTAGTGCAGCCCGCGCAGCACGCCCTTGCGCGAGAAGGACTGGTTGTCCTGCACGAAGGTTGAGGCGATTCCAGCCTCCGCGTAGGTGGCGCTGCTGAAGACCTCGGTGAACCAGCCGCGTTCGTCGCCGAAGATGCGGGGACGGAGGAGCTTTACATCTGCCAGGTCGGTGTCGATGACTTGCATGCTGCCATTGTAAAGAATCAGGATGAATAGGCTGTGGTTGGAGAGGATTTTGCCAGGCGGAGCGATTTTTCTGAGAGGTCCCCCCCCCCCCCGTACTTTTTCGCCAAAATATTCAAACGAATGGGTTTATCCCTAGACCCGTGGGACAGTCACGACCGGATTTTGAGGGGCAATTGCTACTCCATCACCTCTTCTAATTGTAGCGGGCTTGTCAAGTGTGGAGACCGCCCGGCGAATATGGGCGATGGCGTGTCCTATGAGTGGACGGCACAGGACACTGATAGGAAGAACCTGACCATTGGTGAGCGAGGTGCGGCGTGCGATGGACGAGTCGAGCCGACGGGCTGCAATGAGGATGAAGGCGGCGGGCGCGGATGGCTTGCGGCGATGCGGTGGAACGCGACGCTTGCGGCTGTGGCTCCTCGCGCCGGTGTGCGCGCTCTCCGCGTGCGGCACGGGTGGGATGATGCCCGTCGCGCCGACGCCCGCCGCGAAGCCTCAGATCGTCTACACGGGGCCGGGTATCCCCGGGCAGGTGGCAGTGCAGGAGATCTTTACGGCTAACCTGGACGGCACGAACACAGTCGAGCCCCCGCAGGACAGCCTGAACAAGTTCCTCGTCCACTTTTCGCCGGACGGAACGCACCTGCTCTACACGAAGTTCCTCGCCGGCAAGTTCGGCGATGTCGCGCCGACCTCCGACATCTTCAGCTACTACCTGGCCACGTCCACGGAGACGCGCCTGACCGCCACGGGCACGGCCATTATGGCGGCGTGGTCGCCCACGGGGGCTCAGATCGCCTTTGGCACGTACGACGGCACGGGCCTTTACCTGATGAACGCGGATGGTACCGGGCTGCACCTCGTCGGCCAGCCGACGGGGGCGATCGACGACTTGGTCTGGCACGACTTCGCGTGGTCCAGCGACAACTGGATCTACTTCGTCGTGGAACAGAACACCGATAACTGCCTGAAGGTCCGGCTGGACAAGATCCGCCCCGACGGCAGTTCGCGGACGCAGGTGAGCGGCGGCGGGACCAACTGCACGCCGCCCAACATGGAGCCCTACGGCGACGCGGACCCCGGCATCAGCCCGGACGGCACGACGGTCTACAGCTCACGCGGCCTTTCGCCGCTGCCGGCGGACCACACGCAGACGCTGCGGCATCTCTATGCCTATTCGACCGGTGCCTACACGCCGGGCAAGGTGGAGACCGACCTGAGCATCGCGATGAAGCCGGACTGCACGGTCGGCGTGCCGAAGGGTTCGCCAGACGGGACGCAGATTCTCGTCTTCCTCTTCTGCCCGGACGATCTGAGCCACCTCGGCGTAACTCTTACAGACGTTGCGGGGTCGTCGTGGAGCTTTATCGCAACGGGCTTCGGGCCGGACTGGAACCCGACGACGAAACCCTGATCGGCGAAAGTCGCGAGGCGTTACGATCAGGAGATGAAGCTCGAAGATATGCGGGGTGTGCTGCGGGGGTCGATCGGCAGGAGCCTGGGCGCGCTCAGTGACACAGACCGGCTGGCGGCGGCGTGGCCGGTGGTCTGCGGCAGCGCGATGGCGGCGCACGGCGAGGTGGCGGGCTTCTTTGAGGGCACGGTGACGGTGGCGGTGACGGATGCGGCGTGGATGTCGCAGATGATGTCGCTGCGCGGGGTGCTGGAGCATGAGCTGGCGCGCGTCGCCCGGGTGAAGGTGACCGCGATACACTTTGAGTTGAAGAAGAGGTAGCGAGTGAGCGAGAGCGAAGCGGTAGGTCTGGACGAGGTGCGGCATGTGGCGGCGCTGGCGAACCTGGAGCTGACGGCGGCGGAGCTGCCCCGGATGCAGCACGATCTGAACGCCGTTCTGGGGTACATCGCGCAGTTGAATGAGCTGGATACGAAGGGCGTTCCGGCGATGGCCCAGGTTGGGGAGATGCTCGGGAGTGCTGTGTTTCAGCATGGCGAGACGCTGCGGGTGGATGCGGTGAGGCCGTCGGTGGACCGGGCGGCGGTGATGGCGGCGGCTCCGGAGACGGATGGGAGATTTTTCAAGGTGCCAAAGGTGATTGAGCGGTAGCAAAGCAGCGAGTCAGCGAGAGGCAGCGGGTTAGCGAGCGAGCGGAAGAGAGCGGGAATGGTGAGCGAGGTAGCGGCGGAAAAGCGGCAGGCGTTGACGATCGGCGAGATTCGCGCGGGGATTGAGAGCGGGGCGGCGACGGCCACGGCAATCGCGGAGGAGTGTTACGCGCGGATTGCGGCGGAGGATGGGGCTGGGTCTGGCGGCGCTCAAGGCAAGGGAATCAATAGCTTTCTGGCGCTGAGCCGGGAGCGCGCGATGGCCCAGGCGGCGAGGATCGACGATCTGGCGGCGCTGGGCGATCCGCTGCCGGTGCTTGCCGGGGTGCCGGTGGGGATCAAGGACGTGCTGGCGATGCAAGGCTTGCCGGCGACGGCGGGGTCGAAGATTCTTACCGGGTACAGACCGCCGTATGATGCGACGGCGGTCAGGAAGCTCGAAGCGGCGGGAGCCGTGCTGCTGGGCAAGCTGAACTGCGATGAGTTTGCGATGGGGTCGTCGAATGAGAACTCGGCGTATGGG
>Ga0116230_10001480_pt1 | contig 22424 bp, 32 predicted proteins | sample S1TSphfallax_3_FD_88678 | JGI IMG/M metagenome (GOLD analysis project Ga0116230, IMG submission 88678) | Host-associated microbial communities from peat moss isolated from Minnesota, USA - S1T2_Fd - Sphagnum fallax MG | ecosystem: Host-associated > Plants > Peat moss > Unclassified | place... | reverse complement strand
GCGTTCTAAATTAGTACGTGATGTCAGTCTTACACCAAAGCCTGATGATCTTCCTTTATTGGAAGGATTAGAAAAAATCCGCACACTCAGTGGTTGTAGCATGGACATGAAAAAGAATTTTCAGGTCATGTTTTGGCAACGTGGTGGTTTGGATCAAGTTGTATTTGAGAGTCTGTGTAGATCAGCTGATCATCCAGTATTCACACATTATTCCAATTGGCGCGATGTTAGAACCGCGCTAGATCTTACGGTAGAAGGTTGCGTTCATGGTTACGCTCCTGTTCCGTGGATGGATCAAGATACTGTACATAAGCACGACCCTGTTGCCGACTGTGCGTATGATATTTGTCAATTACTGGTGAACAACGGTAAACCAGATTCAATTTAAATTAAGGAGTGACTATGAGTAATTCTACGCAGACGTATAAGTTGTTTGAAGTTTTGAAGAGTGGTGAACCGGTTTCGGTCACCAAAATTGCAGAAGAGTTGAAAGTTAAAATTCCTTCTGTTCCTGTCTATATTCACGGTTTGAAGAAAGCCAAGGCTGAAATCACTGCGATCCGTGAAGGACGTAAGGTTGTTTCTTATCAGATGGTGGATTCTAGCCAGGTTAATATTTCTGAACATCGCAAGAATTCTGCTGCCGCAATTGCTAAGGCAAAGAGTGTGAGCAAAAATTCAGCTACTTTGATTCCTTTGGAAGATGGTGCTGCTCCGGTAAGTATCGGTGAACGAGAAATGGCTGATACGTTAGATTCTCTTGGAGTGGAATCTTTTTCAGGCCATTCAGCAGATTAATCATGGCTCTTTTACAGCGACTTGCACAACAAATCATCAATAATGAACTGGGTGGTACATTCGAAGATAAGATTGAAGCCTACCAGTTCATGAATGATAACTTTTTTCTGGATTTGCTTACAGAAAAGCAAAGATCAGAATTTAACATGCTAGTTGAAGGTGGCCAAATAGAAACAGCACCTTGGAGAAATTTTGAATCATGATTTACGAATTTAAGGTAATTGCTCCACTTCCTGATCCTGAATTGACCGAAAAGTTTCCAGTTGGAACAATCGTAGAAGTCAACATGAAGATGTCAGAGTACGATGGTTTTGTTAACAACAATCCTGAACTTGAACGCTACATTGGCACTGCCCCTGCTGTGACTTTTGAGGGTCGCACTTATGGTGGTGGTTATGGTCTCGAAACTAAGCAGCCTGACGGCTTCAAAGAAGTCTTAGCTAAGATCGGTGAGGCTCATCCTATATCGCCTCTTGCTGAGCGTTATAGGAAGAATAAAACGATCAAAGAGATTAAGACTAAGGAAGTTGTTAAGAAACATCGCGAGAAAGCAGTTAGTGCTCGTAAAGAAGCGATCAAAAAAGTTAGGAACAAGGTTAACTCATAATGACTACGATCAAACAGTTCAATAAGGCTCGCAACATGGTCAAGGCCAAGAGAGCAGCACCGATCACTATTGCTGGTTTGAAGCGTGTTCAGGTTCAGAAGCCAAGGGTTGTGAAGTCTACCGGTAAGCGTGGTGGGACGATGAAGATCCGCTAATGGAATTGATTCATTTTTATAGTCCATCAATGGTTGGACTCAATAAAATAGAGTGGGAACAATTCTTAATAGGATTGGGATATGTGCGAACTAATGGTCCTAGTTTGATTAAATTAGAACCATGTGATATTCAACCGATGACTGCACCTACCGGTAAGATTTTTACAATGAGAACGAAATACGTATAATGTTCAAACATAACTTTGTTATTGCTCCTGTTGTAACTGTTGATGAGTCTACTGGTAGCCGCAGATACACTACACCAAATGGTGATTCGTATCAGTCTGTCACTAAATTTATTTCCGACAATTGGGATAAGAGTTTTTTAGATAAATGGAAAAAAAGAATAGGAGAGAAGAAAGCCGCTAGTGAATCATTGAGAGCTACTGATCGAGGACAAAGATTACACAATACTGTCTATCATTATTTAATGAATGATGAAAGAAATTATCGTAGTTCATTGAATTCTGATCCGTGGGACAAAGGATTGTTCTTAAAAATAAAACCCAAGTTAGACAAGATTACTGAAGTCAGATTGCTCGAAAAGAGTCTTTATTCTGATAGTCTGAAACTGGCAGGGACACCTGACATCATAGGTAATTACGATAATGTGCTGTCTACAATCGATTTGAAAACGAGCGGTAAAGACAAGTTAGAAGAATGGATTACAACGTATTGGCTTCAATGCTCAATCTATTCGAGAATGTATGCAGAGTTGTACGGTGAGATGCCAGCGCAGTCTGTAATTATTATGGCGATTGAGGATAATCCTCAGCCTATGGTTTTTATTGAGTCATCGTTTAAGGGTCAGCTTAGGCTTGAAGCATTCATTGAAAATCCTGTGAAGTTTCAAGAACAATTAATAGCTGAAAGGAAAGCAAACAAACTTTTGGAGAAAAAGAAATGATTAAAGATTTGTATCAAAAAGTTGGCGATACGTTTGCACCGCCCCCTGAAACTGGTGAAATAAGATTGCCGAATGGTTGCACTTTATATTGGATAACTGGCGACCAAGGTCGTGAATATTTTAGTGATGAAGTTGGTGGTGGCGTACAGGTCTGGCATACAGCATTAGTCGATCAAAGTACATTGTTAGCTGCCATTGTTCAAGAACAAGCATTTCAAAAATTAGAGTATGTTATTAAAGATAGAGAGGATAGGAAATTAAAATGAGTACATATACAAATCTTAAAGAATTTATCGTAATAGTTCGTAAACTTGCCGACAATCACGGTGTATTGGTTACCACAGACAATGATAACAATACGGTTGTCGCTCACCATAAAGGTAAGACTGTGGCCCAGTGGTTTAGCAATTCAGGATTCATCGATGATGATTACGTGGCTCTTGCAAATCAACCAAAGAAAGAAGCTAAATAAAGTATTCTCCCGTGTAGCTCAGTGGCTAAGAGCGGTCGTCTCTAAAACGATGCGTCGCGGGTTCGATTCCTGTCACGGGAACCAAATTAAGGAAGTAAAAATGTCATTAGTAACACTTGTAAAATCTCTAGATACCAGCCTACGCGATGCCGTAGTTCAAATTGAAGAATGGTATCTTCCAAAAGAAGCTGAATTCACTGGTAAGGTTGATGAAGCTGGTCGTGCTATTTACACTCTTGTCAAGACTGAAGTTGCTAAGGTAGAAACAGTTGCAAATACTGTTGTTGCCGAAGTTAAGACTGAAGCCAAGAAGGTTGAAGCCGCTGTCGCTAATGTTGTTAGTGAAGTTAAGACCGAAGTCAAGGCAGTAGAAGCTAAGATCGAAGCCGTAGTTGCAAAGGCAAATGTATAATGGCTACTAATGGAATGCCATCCGAAAAAAAATGGAAGGCAGAGATCTAGAAGATTCCTGACACGTAGAACCTACATTATGCACGAGGACCACCTTGTGTAATTGTCTGATTTTTAATATCATTCAATTACATTTAGGAGACTCATATGAAAGACTTTAGAACAATCTACAAAACACTTGCTCGTACCAAGCAACTCGACCGTTACCACATGGTTCAATATGCCATTCTTAAGGCTATTAGGGACCATGACCCTACCTGGCACCGTATCTCATTAGAATCACTAGCTGATGTCTATTTGAAGCGTGCTTTTACCCCAATTACTCGTAAATCCAAACTAGACAATGGCCGTGAGCCATTTGATACCATTTATTGGACTTTGTTTGGTTGTGGTTTTAGTATCCTTGCAAGTGATCCTGATAATATTTTTTCTAATAATGAAGAATTAGAGAAATATCATGCTATTATAAAGGCACTTCAAACAAAATATTCATTCACTAAAACGTCTGAATATTTGAATAGACATTATGTGTATACTTTTGTTCGTCAAGACATTAGTCCGGAGTATCAACTTGTTCAAGCCGCACATGCTGCTGCAAAGATGGGTTATAGTCGCGGACGCATAGGAGATGCTACAGATTTTTTTGATGGATTATATTTTGCTGTGATTGGTGTTGCCAACGACGAAGAAATGGCAATTGCTATTAAGGATTGTAAGGATGTAGGACTAAAAACCTATTGCTTCTTTGAACCAGACATAGGGAATGTTCTTACAGCCTTCTCTACATCACCTTGTCGAGCAGACAAGAGAAAAAGACTGCTTTCATACAAGAAATTGAAGTTTAAGACTGTTGCAGATAAATAAGTTTGAATGATTGTAAACATTTGATTAAATGCACGGAACACGGCGGGTTCGACTCCTGCCCAGGTCCACCAAAAGTACATGAGCCAGGGTTGATCACCTGGTCGTTTCTTGATAATAAAAATTGGCGTGTACTTTTGATGGGCCTGAAGTGGTATCGACTCTGTGAGGAATAACCCAAATGCAATCCGGTCTACAACAACCGTGAAAGTGTAAAACTATAAATGCATCTAATGATGACATGTTTGAACAGGACTTCGCACTAGCTGCGTAATTCTGCTCTGAGTTTCGGTGGGTTTCTTGGAAACAGAATAACCCACCACTGTTTTTCAAATAGGAGAAGCTAGTGGCGAAGAATAAAGTTGAAGAAGGTATGACTCACGAAGACCTGACTCTTATTCTTTCATTAGCTCTCTCACAAGTGATGGGTTGGATGCCTGAAGAAAACCGCTCCAAAGCCATCGTTCTCGAAGACCCACGCGACCCAAAAAATCTTTGCGCAGTTCACACTGGCCCGGACGGCATCACTCTACTCATGGGTGATGGCTTCAAAGGCTTTTGTGAAGAACTTTTGTGTGAAGAATGTATAGCCAAATTAGAACCCTACTCTGTCATCTTTACAGGTTTCAATCTCGAAACCGGTGAATTCGATCCCGAAGCATTCGTTGGACTTTACGGTTCACACGACGAAGATGTCGGGACATTAGAAGTCGATTTAGATGATGAAGAAATTGAAATTCAACCTAGTGATGTGTCTAGAAAAAGGACATTGAACTAATGAACTTTCCTAATAACAAAAACAGAGGGTCAACATGGCTAAAAAGAAAGGGCAGAGTGTTTTCGTGCGCAACAATCTCAGACTTAGAGAGATTGAACCGCTAACAGCAAACCAAAAGAAGCTGTTTCAAACATATCAAACCGGTTTGAATCTTTTTGTCCATGGTTGTCCAGGTACTGGTAAAAGCTTTTTGAGCATCTATCTAGCCCTTCAAGAATTAATGAAGGAAGACACTCAATACAAGCGCATTATTATCCTTAGGTCAACAGTTCCGGCCAGAGAAGTCGGATTCCTGCCAGGTACTGCCGAAGAGAAAGCAGCTATCTATGAGATCCCTTACATGGGCATCTTTACAGAGCTTTTTAACCGCCCTGACGCCTATGACATCCTCAAGGAAGAGGGTAGCATCGAATTCGTCACCACGAGCTTCCTACGCGGTATGAGCTTCAAGGATTCCATCATTATCGTGGATGAACTCCAAAACATGCAATTTGAAGAGCTTAATACTGTCATAAGCCGTGTCGGTGATGGCTCTAAAGTTCTATTCTTGGGTGACTATTACCAGACAGACCTTAATAAGAAACGCAATGATACGAGTGGCTATATTAAGTTTAAAAGAATTCTTGAGATGATTGACTTATTTGGCTTTGTTGAGATGGATATCACAGATATTGTAAGATCGTTACTCGTAAAGAAGTATATTATTGCACGCATAAAATATGAGGAAAGTCACGAAGATTTGACCTGAGCTAATTCTTAAGGTAGCATCGTCACTCCATTTCAATTTGAAGGAGTGACAATGATTAACCTTATTAAGGCATCGAAAGAAACCATGTGCTTCTGGCTCATGACTTTTATTGCTATTACGGTGACCATTACCTACGTTGTACGGACACAGGAGCTTAAGAACCAATTGTTGGTTGAGCGTGATGTGCATCGTGCAACTGTCGAAGAGTTGATTGGTAAGGCCAAGTCCTACCAGGACAAGCTTCTTGCTCAGCAAGACGAGGTTGCTGAGATTGAAAAGAAGAAAGCCGAACAAGCCAAGAAGGATGCTATTAAGAAAGCACGATTGAACTTCACTCAAAATGAAGTCACCTGTCTTGCTGACAACATTTATCATGAGGCCGCATTTGAACCTGAGGAAGGCCAATTAGCGGTCGCCACTGTAACCATGAACCGAGTTGCGGATAAAGATTATCCAAAAACTGTTTGTGGAGTCGTTTATGAACGACATATTAAAAAAGATTCTGATAAAATAGTCTGTATGTTTTCGTGGACTTGTAAGCCTAGGACTGGGATTCATCCGAGTCTTTATCAGAAAGTGATCAGAATGGCTCGTGATGTGTATTTCAAGCATGAACGTAATGGTGATGTGGCTGACGCTACTCTCTATCATGCTGCTTACATCAAAGCACCAAACTGGGCAGATCCGGAGAATTTGGTGGCAACCATTGGACAGCATTTGTTTTATCGACAATGAAGTGTCCAGAATGTGACACTTTAGGCTATCTTGTGTTGCCTTCTTACGGTCAGATCCACACTGAAGACTGTAAGAAGCTTCACAAGAAGCTGAAAGGAGATGGACTGACAGCACCACTTTGTAAGTGTCCTGTTTGTCAAACTTGTTTTAAGATTCGAATGGAATATTTGGAGTTCGCTTTTGACAAAAATAATCCACGTAAACGTGAACGTGATTCGACACAACAAGAAGCACGGGAACAATCTACCGGTTTGTCGAGTTCAGGAAGGGTCAAAGACAACTTACTGTAAAGAAGTCTTGATCAATGGGCCTAGTAGGCTCGTATATCGTCCAGAAAAGCCGCTTCCGTGCGGTGCCAAACTTTGGATCGAAACAGAAGCAGACATCACCATAGCTGATGCTGTGCCATATTCTCTCATCAAAGAAGCGATGGAATCCCTATGAAAATACACTCGGATGTAAAGCTGGATTATTCTGATGTCATGTTATTACCTAAATGTGGTGTAAAAGATGCACCACAATCTAGGAGTGAGGTTAATTTATTCAATGATGATGGTTTTGTTCCTATCATTGCCGCAAACATGGATGGTGTTGGGACATTTGAGATGGCTATTCAGTTATCCAAATACGATACTTTGACTGCACTTCATAAACATTACAGTGTCGATGAGTTGGTGGATTTTTATTGCAACAATCCTACCGTTGCTCCGTATACCATTTATTCAATGGGAACCAATGATTGGGATAAATTTAGTTTATTTACTGAAATGTTTCGTCAATCTTCTTTTCAGTGGCCATTCGCGGTATGTGTCGATGTGGCCAATGCATACACGAAATCTACTCACGATTTTGTTAGAAAACTTCGAGAGAATTACACCGGCATAATTATTGCTGGTAATGTGGTTACACGAGAAGGGGTTGCTAGCTTAGCCAACGCTGGAGCCGATATTATTAAGGTAGGTATCGGACCAGGATCTGTTTGTACGACTCGTAGGTTAACAGGCATTGGTTATCCTCAATTTAGCGCAGTGATTGAATGTGCTGATCAAGCACACAATTATGAAGCTGACATTAAAATTATTGCCGATGGTGGTATTACTTGTCCTGGTGATGTAGCCAAAGCATTAGCCGCAGGAGCCGATTACGTGATGCTTGGTGGGGTATTTGCCGGTCACGACGAGGGTGGTGGAGAAGTTGCTGGTACATCTATGAAACTTGGTGGTCCAGAATTTCGTAGGTTTTACGGAATGGCTTCAAAGCCAGCGCAAGACAAACATAACGGCGGTGTAGCAGAATATCGAGCCAGCGAAGGTAAAGAGGTATTGATTCCTTATAAAGGACCAGTATCGAATACTATTAAAGAATATCTAGGTGGTCTCCGTAGCACTTGTGCGTATATGGGTGTTAAAGATCTTTCAAAAATATCAATCAATCCAGAATTCATAAAAGTTAATCGTCAATTGAATCAAGTATTCGGAGCATAGAATGTTCAGTGATCACAAGAAAGAATGCATGTGTGATAAGTGTATAAACCGCAGAGTTATAGAGCGCAAGCTTAAAGAAGAACAGGACAAGCTAGCAGCCGGATATATTGCTCGTCGTGGTGGTTTGGATCGTCCACCAAATAAGAAGAACGTATGAGTACTATAGATAAGGAATAGAAATGCCAACACGCGAAGAGAAAGATAATTTTTCAATTATGATTGAAGAAAGAGCACAATCTCTTTCTATTACACACATGGATGCAATTATCGATTATTGCAACAAATCTGGTATGGAGGTCGAAGTAGCAGCAAGCTTGTTGAATACTACTATTAAAAGTAAAATAGAAACAGAAGCTAGAGATTTACGTTTCTTACCTAGAATCGGAGTTCTACCACTGTGAAGAAAATAGTTAGGTTTGATCCAAAACAAACACTCTTGTTACATCAAGGTTATTGCGCCATTGTGGTTCCAGTAGATCATCCAGATACTGAGAACGTTACTAATACTAAGCATGTTGTTACTACTCCAGTTCTTGAAATCCAAGCCAATGGTGCTTTTGAAACAAGAAATTCTCTTTACTGCCCAATTCATGTAATGTAATGAACCTAAGTCCATTCGCTATATTTAAAATTTATCATTCTGTCTTTTTGCACTTTTCTACCGAATATGATTATCAAAAGTACATGGGGAAAACTGCTTATACGGAAGAAGCTTTCAACAGTCGTCAAGACAAATACTCTTGGGTAAAGTTGAGTCGAGAATTTGCCACTAAAGACGCCGACTTTTTTGAGTATTATTTTTCTTGGTTGTTTTATACCAAAGATAAATGGGTAACCACTAAGAGCATTTTTGAAGATCAGGCTAGATTTCAATTGGAATGGTTGAACTATAGTAAAAAGCATTTAGATAATTTTGGCATGGATATGATTAAAATTACCGGCTACGACGCCAAAGTTATTTTTCAAAAACTTCAATATGGTGATATTCACTATCAAACAATATTGATATTAAACAAATTTACCAATATAATTGATCACATGAATAAAGAATTAGCTGGGATGCCTGTGTGGGATCTAAAATATAAGAAACTGAAAAAGTTTCAACCGTTCTATGAAGCTCAACAACCAATGAATGAAATGATGTATCGTAAACTTATCACGGAGAAACAATGTCCAGCTTATTAAACAATGCCGGTATTCCTAGGGCTGATGAAGATACACCACAATCTAAAGCTGATCGTAAATTCAGTGAATTCTATAGTGGTAGTCAGATGTGGGCAGTTAGTGGTGGAGATTCTTACATTCCATGTGCCACTACTGAAAAGAGTCTTCCTCCTGGGCAATACATTGTTGGATACAGCGATAACAAAGGAATATTTTTTATCCGTAAGGAAATCAACTTAGATAAGTTGTTGGTCCTTCCGGATTCCAAGGCAGAAAAAGTGTTGGCATCAATTGCACATTTTTGGTCTTGTGAGCCAAAGTTTAGGGAGCACGGCTTCCTGTGGAAAAGAGGAATCATGCTTTATGGTCCTCCGGGTTCTGGAAAGACGGTTCTATGTCAGCAACTCAGCAAGCAGATTGTTGATAGTGGCGGCATCTCAGTCTATTTGTCCGACCCAAGAATAACCGCAGAGGGTTTGCGAGTGCTCCGTCTTATTGAACCAGTCAGACCAATTGTGGTCATGATTGAAGATATTGATTCAATCGTTGATAAAGGTGGCGAACAGCATTTGCTTCATTTGTTGGACGGTGAACTTCAAATTGATAATGTAGTCTTTGTAGCTACCACTAATTATCCTGAAAAGATGGATAAGCGTTTGGTTAATCGCCCAAGCCGATTTGATGAAATTATTAAGATTGGTATGCCAAGTGAAGCTGCACGTAAGCAGTACATCTCAGCTAAGGTTCCTCGTTTGGCTGAACCTAATGCAGAGAAAGAATTGAATAAGTGGGCATTGGAAACAAAAGGTTTGTCTATCGCTCACATTCGAGAAGTAATTATTGCTGTAGAATGTTTGGGTAATGATCTTGATGATACAATTACTCGCATCATTAAGATGAATAGCATCAAAGTAACATCTGAAAACGATAAGAAAGCTGGTGGACCAGGTTTCACTAGCAACTTTGGAGACGACGAATAGAATCCGGGAGACCAGACTGGCCTTGCATTGGATGCGTCACGGTGGTTGCGAACTGCGCGGAAAGTAAAACCCACCTAAAGTCTGGACGGAAGTGGACCGTATAAACGCCACCCGAAAGCCGAGGCAGGCTTGACAAGTCGGAGAGACGGCTAATTTAGTGTATAAATAGATTTATATTATGAGTAAAGTGAAACAAAACAATACACGCATATAAAACAGGTACAACAAAGGAAATATCACATGAACTCATTAGCACAACTCCGTAAGACATCATCTCTTGATAAGCTTACAAAAGCACTTCAGCAAACCAACAAGCAAAAGAACGATGAACGATTCTGGCAACCACAGGTCGATAAGGCCGGTAATGGTTTTGCAATCATTCGCTTCCTTGAAGCACCATTCGTAGACGGTGAAGACGGTACTCCATTCGTCCAATTGTTTACTCATGGTTTTGAAGGCCCTGGTGGATGGTACATCGAAAATAGTTTGACTACTCTTGGATTGGCTGACCCTGTCAGCGAATACAACAGTAAGTTGTGGAAGACAGGTAACGAAGCAAACAAAAAAATTGCTCAGGCTCAAAAGCGCCGTTTGTCTTACATTTCAAACATCCTTGTAGTTAAGGACCCAGCTAACCCAGCAAACGAAGGTAAGGTATTCTTGTTCTCATACGGCAAGAAAATTTATGAAAAGATTCGTCGTGCAGGTAAGCCAACAGCAGAAGAAATTGAAGCAGCAGCACTCGAAGGCATCAAGCTTGTCGGTGTTCCTGTGTTCAGCTTTGATAATGGTCACGACTTCAAATTGAAGGTTCGTAAGGTAGATGGTTACCGTAATTACGACACCAGCGAATTTGTTGGTATGGCAACTTCTGAAAGTCCAGCAAAGGGAACTCCTATTGCATCAACCGATGAGGAAATTGAAAAAATCTGGAAGTCTGAATATTCTCTAAAGGAATTGGTCACACCAGATAAGTTCAAGACCTACGCTGAACTAGAAGCCAAGTTGAACAAGGTTCTTGGATTGGATGGTGGCAAGCCTGTCTCTAAAGAGACCGTCAAAAGTAAGCCAGTCGAAGAAACTGTTGATTCTACTCCACCATGGCAGGAACTAGCTTCAACTGCAACAAAAACATCTTCAGATGATGACAAGATGTTGAACATGTTTAATGATCTTGCAGATGACGAGTAAATCTCCTTAAACTCCTTCTCCTTGCGCCAACAATCTGGAGTTATGAAGCCACCGAAAGGTGGCTTCTTTTTACATGCGGTAAACAGCACCATAAGTGACTGGATGGTCAAATAGGTTTGCTATTATACCTGACGCAGATGGCTCAGTATTTCTTACCTGAATCAAAGCACCCCCATCATTGACCGATTGAGGCGCAGGAGCCGTTATCTGACGGTTATCTTGGTGAACATGCACTACAGGGGCGTCTTGTGCTGGAGCCGCTGTAGGGGTGTCTGTAAGCTTCTGAGAAGCAGTGTCAGAGGCTGCTTTTGGTGCCTGTGCTTCAAGTTTGACCGGAACGCTTTCAGCAGGATTTGTGACCTTAGCGACATTGGCGTCTAATTTACGCTGAACTTCAGGTGGTAGATCGGCTTTTTTGACCGTATTACCTTTTGAATCTTTGTATTGACCGGCACCAATAGCAGTGTAGCCTGTACCTTGAAGTTTGGTGTTCAAAGAATTGATGGCATTCCTGTTACCATATTTGTTCCAAGCATTTTCTCTTTTCTGTTCTTCAGCATCTTGATTAGAAAAAAGACTACCTAATGTTTCACCGGTATATCCGGCTTTCTTTAATAGGTAAGAAGCACCTTCATAAGCAGCAACACCCACTCCTATTACTAGAGCAGATTTAGCCAAAGCACCTGCTAAGCTAGGTAAAGCAGAAATCAAAGGCTTGAGTAATGGTCCAAGTAAAGTACCAAAAAGACTCTTAAGTGTTCCGGATATCAAAGAAGAAATATTATCAAGAAGACCTTTGCTAAAAATTGCTTTCTCAATTTCATCCAACTTCTTCTGTATTTGTTTGTCGCGCTCAGCTTGAGCCAACTTGTCTTTCAACTCTTGGGCGTTTTTCTTATCTTCTTCTGCTTTATCTTGATCTGATTGACTGTTTTGAACATTTTTAGGTGCAGGTACAGTTGGTGGTTTAGGTGTCACTGTGACAGCGGCAGACGGACTGGTAGCTTGCACTTCAGGAGTTTTGAATAATGATAGTTGTTCAGGAGCGTTAGGATCTTTAGGCACCTCAGTTGCTTTTGGTGCTTCTGGTTCTTTAGTTTCCGTTTTTACAGGAGCTACAATAGGTTCTTTTGTTTCTTTTTTGGCAACTTCTAATGCAGCCGGAACCTCTGCTTGAGGAATTTTAGCAGCAGGATTGTCCTTAAGTTTAAGAACCATGCGAATCTTTTCAGTCGTACCTTCAATATGATCGACTTTATCCAACAATTCTTGGAATTCAGATTTCTTAAAACCTAAAGCTTTCAAAGCATCAGCCGCATCAGACCTTGATTGTTTTTTCTCTTCTTCTGTCATTGGTTTTGAAGTCTTTTCAACTTTCGCTGATTCTTCTAATTTTTCAACCTTCGTCTGTAAAGCTTGGATGTCTTCTCGATGTGGATTGGCTACAGGCTCTACCGTTTCTGGTTTCTTTTCAAGAGCAGCGGCTTTACTAGCTACAGTTTTACTAACTACAGCAGCAAGAGATTTGTTCTGATCAGTTTTTTCTGTATCTGTCCAATAGGGTGCATCAGGCTTAATCCTGATACGTGGCTTGCTAGGTTTTTCTTTATCAGAAATATTATCAGCTAATTTTTCTGCCAACTGATTTATTGAAATTCCAGTCGGAGTGTTAACTTTTTCTTCTGTTTCACCAGGAGCGTTAGGCTTCATCCTGATCTTCATCTTTTTAGATGATTCAGGCTTATTCTGCTTTAGCTTAATTTTCATCTTAGGTTTCTGTGTTTCTTCCTCAACGGGAGTCACAGGAACCTGATCTGGTTTAATCTTTATTTTAGGTTTTGGTTTATTTTGTGTTGTTGGAGGTGCAGGAGGGTTTTTAATACGAACCTTCAGCTTTTTCATGTCCTCTTTTTCTTTTTCAGCAAAAGCTTTACCAACAGCTTGGCTAACTGTTTTGTTGATATTTTCTACTGTAACCGGACGCTGAGGTTGTTCTGGATCATTGAAAATCACATGAGCAGCAGCGGTCGTTTCTGACGTTGTTTGGCCAGGTGAGTCTGAATTATTTTTCTTTTTATCTGCCATTTTTAACGTCTAGTTCTAGCCCTAGCTCTTTTCTCTTGTTGCCTCAACTTTTCTTTCTCATTATCTTCTTCAACTTGACGGATTAGCATACCAACGTATACATCCCTTTCCCAAGGCATTCGATCATCAAACATAGTGAAATCAATTTTTTGATGATACAGCATGTTAAAGTTCAGTTTAAACTGAGCCTCTAACGAATCATTACCAAAGCCTACCCGAAAAAATCTTGGATACCCTCCAGGGTGAATGAATGCTCATATTCACACCTAGCGCACTTTTTCTGTACGGTTAACTGATTCTTTGGGGCGTTAAAACAAAACTCTTTCATTTTTTCATATTTATCGGTATGAAGCTTCAATACGAATTCTACTAATTCTTCTAGGGTGCAGTCATCAGCATTAAAAACTTCTTCACTGCTAAAGATTTTATCAATACACAACGCGACTAAAGTAACTTCAGCTTCTTCTTGTTCTAGGTTTATTAATTCTTTTGCAACCTTATAAGAAGGAAACTTCATTGTGACTCCCATATCGTCACTAAACTTGATGTTTCTTTCTGCATTGTTATTAATAACAGGAACCTCTAAGTATTTGATTGGGACTTCAAGTAACATTCCACATTCTTTCTTTTGTCCTTCAGTAGTAGTCACTTCATTTTTACATTTGAAAAACTGACTACCTGTTTCACCGATAGATCTAGCACGTAAATGAAGAAACAAAGTTTCCATATCCACAATGGCCATGTTATCAACATCGATTTCAGAGACAAGACAATTTTCAACAACTTGTTTTAAAGCGTTGACAGTAGAATCCAAATCTTTAGCTTCAACAGCCATTCGTAGAATCATTTCTTCACGAACTGTAAATGGTCTATACTTGATTGGATTAGGATAAGAGAGAAGTTGCACCTCATATTGTGGGTGCTTCATTTCCGGTAGTTTCATAATTATCACCTATTAAATTAATTTTTTGATTGCGCTATTTAGAGCGGCATTTCCTTTTCTAAGATCTTGAGAAACGATAGGAGAATTAGCAATCGTATTGATAATTCCGCTAGTCAATGAAGGTAGGACTTGTGGATTAGATCCAGCAAATGTCGTAACTGTTTGATAGTCAGTATCAACAGTAACCCACTTACGGAAAGCAAACGTCACGTTTAAACGATGAATAGCATCGTTATCCCATGATTGGTTCAAAACAGACACGGAAGTCGGCACAGCATCAACAAGCTGTGCTTGATAAATTTGAGTTCCAGTCATGTCATATTGGTTACAATAGATATCACATTCGTAATTACGGTTGTTATTAGCATCTAATGGGTAATTTACTAAACCTGTTTGTGCAGGAACCATCAAATCTAACCAAGCATCAAACATACTTTTTTCCCAGAAATCACCAGTACAAATAAATGTGAAATTGGCTGAACCGTATTGATTTTGGTGAGGAACCCTTCTTACAAATGCGTGAATCGTATATTCTTGCATTTGAATATCACGACCAGGAAGTTCTGATATTTCACATTGAAGATTTAATCCTCTACCAATGGCAGCTGGAGACAGACCGGCGTAATTGGCTACACTTGCTGGTGGTATAATCAAAACATCAAACTTGTCGGTTCTAGCAGTTTCATTGTGCTGGTTTAGATTTTGAATGAAATTATTGATGCTAAAATTAGGATTTGTCGGTGGATTAGTCACACCGCTTAAAAATGGATAAGTCAAAGATATACCAGGCAAGCCAGGTATTTTAAGACTAGCTGATCCAGTCAAACCTTGGTTGGTTAAATTAACATTAAGACCGAATAAATTTTTTGATGACATTTAATTTACCAAGGACGCTTTTTGACAAACATTTGAGTAGGTAAAGCGACAGCAAGCTTCCAACTCAATGGATCAATTTCTAAAACACGAGATTGAATATGAGATGGAATATAACGCTTGATACAATCTCTCCAACCTGGAAATTGTGATGTTCTTTTTAAAACCATATAAGACATTAGGATTTGATTTTCTACTGTTAGATCTTTTCTAGCACGAACAGCAAACAATTGATCGAACAAAACCATTCTGGCTTCTGGTGGAAGATAATGTAGGTTCAAACCAAGAATGTAACCGTTATCTTGATAATCTAAAGGCATTACCAACGGAAACCTATCCCAATAAGGAAGTGTTTCCTTAGTTTTTGGATCGTAGTAATAACAACATAGTTTACCAAGTTGTGGCCTATTAACGTATTCACCCAGCTGTTCACGTTTGATTTGTTTTGTATCCAAATTCTTAAGGATACGAACAAACCAACGAATGGATTCGCGAGAGTCGTTTACATTAGGTTTTCTTGATGATGCCATGAAACTATTTAGGGCTTCTTCCCGTAGATTTCCTTCTCGGTGAGAATAACAAAATGCCAACCTTTATCAGTACATAGAGCGCGAGCAGCTTCCCACTTGGCCAGGTTCCTGCCGTACTCAGTCAACTCGTTGATGTATCTCTTGGTAGTACGTTTAGGTTTTATCGGTTCTACGACTTGTTTGGCGGGTTTGACTTCTATTATTTCCACTCTGCCGGTATCGTATTTGCAATAAAAGTCAGGAAAGTACATGTGAATTTTGCCGTCTATAGGACTTCTATATGGAATTCTTAATTCTTCACTTGACCACTCAATAACATCACTCCTTTCATCCATGCGAACCATCATGGTTCTTTCCCATAAAGATCTATAGAAAACTTGATCCGGATTTCCTAGATATTTTTTCGGATTAGTTAATGAAAATTTGCCTTGATATGCCACTCTTCCAGTCCTACGGGTATGAGGCTTCCAACCATTACCAACTAACACATTTTTCAAATCTGACATGTGTTGTTTGGTTTCTTCGGTGTGCTTCCAACCCTTTGTATGTCTTCTTATATTTAAGAAATGTTTGGAATTCTCTAATCTCTTCAAAACAGCTTCAGATCGAGGGTAAGGTTGCTTGTTCTTCGATCCCAACGGTCTGCCCATAAAACACACTAAATAATTGATTCTTCAACTGGTATATATCCCAAATGCCCGCAATTCCTTTTACAACTTCAACATTAGCAAGTACTCCTACTCAGGGTGCTCAAAGCTCTGGAGTTGGACCTACTGCCGTTCTAGACAAAGACCCATATGCTATTAGTCAAGCAAGGTTCCCATTAGAAGGTATTGGTGGTGCAGATTGCCCGCACTATGTGGTTTTTAATATTAATCTTCCAACCACTTCTAAGTACTTCCAAAATTCTACGACAAGTTCAAATGGTAACGGTCAAAGCGCATCATCACAAAACTATGACACGCTTAATTCTCAAGGTGGTACTTACGCACCTGTTGGTAGTGGTTCAAATGTTGCTGCCGGTACATTCTTAACCGGTGTAACCACATTGGTGAATTCTGGTGTCGATCCGGCCATTAAAGCCAGTGTCGGTGCCGTTGCTGGAGCAGGACTATTAACAACTTTGAGTCTTCAACCTAAGTTACAAAGAATCTCTCAATCAATTTCTATTTACATGCCCGAAACTGTGTCTACCACTTATGCCCATGAATGGGAAGGTGCTAGCGCAACAGAAGCCGGTGGTAATATAGGTAAGTATTCTCAGTTGGGTGGTTCTTTCAAAGGTGCTATTAGTTCTCTGAAAGATATTGCAGAAACAGCAGCTAAAAATTTGTTTTCCGATGAACCAAATAAATCATTCAATTATGCTCAAGAAGGTGAATTGGGTGCTGATCTTGTTCAAAGCACTGGCGCTGTAGGCCAAGGATTTACCGATCTTTACGTCAAGTCTCAGGGTAAAGCTGTTAACCCACACATTGAAATGTTGTTTAAGAAAACACAGAACAGACAATATTCTTTTATATTTCATTTCATTCCACGTTCTCAACAAGAGTCTGTGGCGATCTACAACATCATAAAAACATTCAAAGCATTTGCTGCTCCTGAAGTAAGCAATGAAGCCGGTGGTCGTTATTTTATCCCACCAGCACAGTTCGACATTTCTTTTTATTTTATGCAGCAAGAAAATCCATCTATCGCAAAAATTTCTACCTGTGCGTTGACTCAAATTACAGTCAATTACTCAGGTGCTGGTACTTGGACAACATTTAATGATGGTTCTCCTTTGAAGATCGATTTGGATTTGCAATTTACAGAAATGGATATCATCACACGCGAGTTGATCGCTAAGTACGGCTACTAATGAATTATTTCGAACAATTTCCAAACATTTACTATACATTTGATAAAGACCTTCAGCAATTTTATGTGCTGAAGAATATCTTTACTCGTGTCGATACAATTTCAGCTGTATTAAACAATTCTCTTGTTTACTACAAATACCCATGGAAAGACGGTGATACATTAGAAAGTGTTGCTTTCAAATTTTATGGTGATCCTTTGCGCCATTGGATCATCATATTTGCAAACACTATTATAGATCCTTATTTTGATCTGCCTTTGAATTCAAACGACTTTGCCAACAACATTATTGCGTCATACGGTTCCATAGAAGCGGCACAAAGTGAATTAGCTGTAATACAACAAGTAGAAACGGTTACGACCACAATCAATGGTTCATCAAATACGGTTACATATATGACAACAGTCACCGATGAACCATACAGCTACAATTTTGCTACAAATCAAGTTATTTCACGCACTCTTCCGACTATCGATAATCCAATAGTTACTGTATCTGATGTCACTGTTGTTACATCTGATGGTTCTATTGTCAACACGGTTACAACGTTGAATGCTGTGACTGCTTACGATAATGAAGTAGCTATCAATGAAGCTAAAAGAGAAATAACTTTAATTGATGCTTCTTACGCTCCACAAATTGAAGCACAGTTCCAAAGCCTTCTTGGAACATAAACGAGATTTAGATAATGTCATCAAATACTTCATCAGATACAATTGGTTTAATTGCTTCATCTGATTACAAACTCAACACGTTAAACATCGTTACTAGTGACGGTAAAATTGTTGATATTAGAGGATTGATAGTTGAGCTAAATTTGTATGAAGATATTTGGAGTCCTGTCATGACTGGAAGTGTCGTCATGGGTGATGCTCTCGATTTGATATCTTCTTTCAAAATGCACGGCAATGAATTTATTCAAGTAAATGTAGATAAACCTAGCTTAAACAAACCAATCAACAAAACTTTTCGCATATACAAAATTAGCGACAGATCTCTTGGTTCTAATGGTTTGCAAAATTACACCATACACTTTTGCTCTGAAGAATTATTTCTTTCAACACAAAGCATGATCAGTAAGTCATACAAAGGTCTAAGAATAGACCAAATGATCAGCGATCTATTGCTTAACAAACTTAGAGTATCTCCTTCTAAGATAAACATTATCGAACAAACTTCTGGTGTATTCGACATCATAATTCCGCGCATGTCCGCACTTGAAGCAATATCTTGGCTTACACCTAGATCATATGGTCCAGCCAAAAATCTTTATTTCTTTTTTGAAAATAGAGACGGTTTCAACTTTGTTTCTTATGAAACGTTACTACAGCAGCCGACCTATCAGATTTATGGTTTCAATATTAAATTAGGACAAAATCCTGTTTATAACAGTAACACTTTCAATTTAATTCAAGTCACGCAAGATTTTGACATGCTAAAGACTATGAAGTCTGGAGCATTCTCTTCTACTTTAGCCACGTTTGATATCGTCAATAGACAATTTACTGCGGTTAATTTTAATGCTAAGCAACTTTCTAACAACGCTATTCTCAATAATTTTCTACCGTGCAACGATTTTACAAATAGGTTTGGTTATTCAGTGTTTCAAACAGATGGAAACATGTTGAAGTTTGTCATTTCAACGGATTCCGATACAACCAGTAATCCGGCAAACCTTAAGAAATGGTTACCGCAAACCACATCAAGATTGGGCATGTTAAATACATTCAAGATTGTGGGTGTTGTTCCTGGTGACATTCTTCTTAAGACTGGTTCCGTAATCGGAGTAGTAGTCCCAAAGATGGAAATTCAGGACGCAACTACGGCTAATGATCCTATGAGAACAGGTCGTTATCTTGTTTCTAGTGTTCATCATAAATTTATTTTGGACACAGCGGCGACAATCGTAGAACTTCTATCAGACACGGTTTCTGCGCAGTTAGCAGCACCTACAAACGGCTCTCAAACTATTAAACAAGTAATATCAAGCTAATGCAAATTGCAAAATATTTTGCCGGTGAAGATTTCCAGGGATTCTGGGTTGGCGTTGTTGAAAATCGTCAAGACCCACTTGAATTGGGTCGCGTGCAGGTTCGTATATACGGTGTTCATAATCCTTCTTTAACTGAATTACCTTCTCAAAATCTTCCTTGGGCACAAATATTACAAGACACTAATGGTAAGACATTCTCTACACCAAAAGAATCTGAGGTAGCTTTTGGTGTTTGGCTTGATGGATCTAAACAGCTTCCTTTGATGTTGGGTATTATTCCTGGATTTGAAACCAATCCACCTAACGTTGGATCTGGATTTCATGATTTGAGAAGTGAAGCAACCATTGCTTTGGCACCTAAAGTACCTGTAAGCCGAACTTATAATACTGACGGTTCAGGTATTACTATCACAGAAGCCAATACAGCTAATGCTGCTGTTCTTGAATCTTTACGTCACCCAAATGCAGATGAACTGAATCAAATTTCTATCTCTGGTGTCAGTCGTTACCAAAATCTTGCGAACACCGTTATCAACGCTCGTAAGAATAACTTAGATTTGAATGTCGTATCAGCTAACAACTATAGATGGTCAGAACCATATCCGGCTTATAACCCTGAATATCCATATGATATCGCCACAGTCACGGAATCTGGTCATGTAATCGAATATGATGATACACCAGGATCAGAACGTATTCATATTGCACATCGTACTGGGTCATTTGTTGAATTTTATCCATCCGGTTCTGTTGTTGAAAAAGTAACAAGAAGCCGTTACTCAATTGTCATGGCAGATGATCATATTCATGTCATGGGTACGGTTGCTATTAGCGTAGACGGTGACTGCCTTGTTCGAGTCAAAGGTGACACGATCTTAGAATCTGGAGGTAAGTTAACCGCTAATGTTGCCGGTGATATGGATTTTTCTGTTGGTGGTAACTTTAACGTTCAAGCAGAAAACATCAATTTATCCGGTTCAGAAACTGCCACGGTAATAGGAAAACAGACATTCATAACAGGTGAATCCAGTGTAGATATCACAGCTGGAGTTACGACGATTAGTTCTGGTGGCGATCTTAATTTTAATGCCAGTGGTGATTTCAATGCAGAAGGTTCAGATGTTAACATATTAGCGTCAGGTCAGGCTGCTTTGACCGGTGTTACGGTTGGTATTTCAGGTGAAGTGCAAATAGCCACTCTTACCAGTGTTAACCAGGGCGCACCAGCAGCCTCAGGAGCCGGGACAGCAACGGCAGGTACCTCTTCTGGCATCCCAGGTGGTATGTCCGCTCTTACGAAGAATACGGGCGTTGCTCCACCAGAAGAAGTTCCAGTTCCATTTAACATTAATAGTGTTCAGCTTGATCCTATTACTGGCTCTGCTTACGTCCAGCGTTTGTTCTTGGATTCTGGTCCTAACAATACGGTCGCGAACAACAATTTGGTTGCCCCAGATGCTAATACGGCAAATATTAATACTGCTGGTTGCATGTTTGATGCAACCACAAAAACATTCCTTACGGATTCATCTCAGTGGTCTATCAGTCAGAACGGTTTGAACCTTATTCAGTCAGCAGAAGGTTTTGCAAAGGTCATCAGTCCAGACACAGTCACTGCATACCCCGATCCAGCGACCGGCGCACAACCTATCACAATCGGTTATGGCACAACTCAAGCTGCATTGGGTAAACCAATCAGTTTGGGTGACACTATTAGTCGCGCTACCGCATTGGATTATCTTGGAACATGTGTTGAAAATGCGTTCCTTCCAGTGCTTCAAAAGTCTATTACCGTTCCTATTACTCAAAACATGTTGGATGCTTGTTTGAGTCTTATCTACAACATTGGTCCAAACAACTGGCTTAAGAGTTCTGTGCTTAAGAACATTAACGCTCAGCAATGGTGTGCTGCCGGTGCAGCATTCCTATTGTGGAATAAGGCGGCTGGTAAAGTTCTTCCGGGATTGACGACAAGACGTATGAAAGAAAAATCACTTTTCTTATCGTAATAGACTATTTCTCAATTGGTCATCTGGTCGGCCAAAGAAATTGACCTAAATAGTTGATCCTTAAGAGAAGTATCAATGGCAACAGCACCTACACTCAGTACACCGCTTCAAACTCGTCAATATTCTGACTTCAACATCGATTTCATACCGAATCCGATGACAGGAGACCTGACAAAAGTGACTGGTATCAATAGCGTTGTCCAATCAATCGTCAATCTAGTTTCTACTAACCACTATGAACGCCCATTTCATCCAGAAATTGGTGGCAACGTTCGTAAGTTGTTGTTCGAATTGGTTGACGGTGTTACAGCCAATTTATTGTCTTCAGAAATTAAAGACGTATTGGCTAACTTCGAACCGAGAGCACAAGTTTTGGATGTCATCGTTCAAACCAATAACACACAAGACGGCTATAGCGTCACGATTGTTTTCCAGGTAGCTGGTGGTATTTCTACACCTATTACTATTAACACTTTTCTTCAGAGGCTCCGTTAAACCATGGGCGTCACAGCAAATACCAGTAAGCTTCAGCTTACCAGTCTTGATTTTGATTCTATCAAACAAAATCTTATTACTTACTTGCAAAGTCAAAGTGAGTTTCAAGATTACGATTTCACTGGAAGTGCGTTCAACGTACTTCTAGATATTTTGGCGTACAACACTCACTACAACGCGATTTATCTTAACTTGGTTGCTAATGAAATGTTCTTGGATACCGCTGTGCTTCGTTCTACAGTCGTATCTCATGCTAAGGCATTGGGTTACACACCTCGTTCTGCTGTTGCTGCTCAAGCTACTGTAAATGTTGCTGTAACACGTTCTAATACTGATAACACTTC
>Ga0116230_10001479_pt1 | contig 22431 bp, 17 predicted proteins | sample S1TSphfallax_3_FD_88678 | JGI IMG/M metagenome (GOLD analysis project Ga0116230, IMG submission 88678) | Host-associated microbial communities from peat moss isolated from Minnesota, USA - S1T2_Fd - Sphagnum fallax MG | ecosystem: Host-associated > Plants > Peat moss > Unclassified | place... | reverse complement strand
GGACCGTGCGAGCGACTTTTGGCCAGCCGAGATCGTCTGATTTTCAGGCGAACCCCGCACGGTCCGGAGGACGTCCGGAGGACCGTGTCACGATGGAATTTATGGTCGAAATCCATACGTCCGTGCGCTCCCCGGAAATCCGCGCACGCCCCGATGTTCCGGGTGATGGAACTGCCGTTGCCGTAGACGAATTCCCCCGGGTAGGGTGGCATTTCAATCATATGGCACGGCGCGAAAACATCGCTTTAGTCTGGTCGAGCGGGATGCGGGAAGTATGCGAAGGATTATCTCCCGAACTTTCCCCGATTCGAAGCGATTTTCGAAGTGCTTTTTTAATTACTGATTCAGGTTGATTCGATTGATATACTCCCGACTGATGCGATTGGTGCCGAGATTTATCGCGATTTGCATTTTGGCGATTGCTGGAAGTCTGACGAATGGCCAAACCGCCGGCCCGGCGCTTTTGGTGGACGTTGCCGCGGAGCGGCATGCGATCAGCTCGGATATTTATGGGATGGCATATCCTGATCCGGTGTTGGCGAAGGAGATTTTTCTGCCGTTGAATCGGTGGGGCGGGGATGGCACCACGCGGTACAACTGGAAAGTGGATGCGACGAATGCAGGCGATGACTGGTTCTTCATGGCTGGCAGCGGGAATGCGCATCCGACGCCCAGCGGTGGGCCGGATGCATTGATCGCTCAATGCAGGGCCGATGGCGGCCGGGCGCTGATTACGGTGCCGATCATCGATTTCATCAATTCAGCCACCGCGACCGATTGCACGTTTCCCGTTTCAATCTTTGGGCCTCAGCAGAAGGTGAACCCGTATGTGCATCCGAAGATTGATGGCAGGACTACCGATGCGGGTAATGGCCGAACCAAAGACGGCAAGCCGATCGAGCTGACAAAGGAACAAATCCTGCGCGTGCATGTTGCCAACTCGCCGGAATTCCAGCGTGGGTGGATCGAGCATCTGACGCAGAAGTTTGGCACCACTGCTGGCGAAGGTGTCGCGATCTATGAGCTTGATAACGAGCCCGGTGGGTGGAACAACACCCATCGCGATATTCATCCGGGTCTGACCGGGCATGATGAATTGGTCAGCAGGTCTATTGCATACGCTGCCCTGATTAAATCGGTGGATCGCACGGCGATGATTGCCGGTCCCGGTGATTTTGTCATGCATTATCAAAGCGATGGCAAACCGGGAGATGGGAAAAAAGAGCACGGTGGACTGGGGCAGGGAAACTATTACCTGCAGCAGATGCACGAGTACGAAAAGCAGCATCACCAGCGGATTCTGGATTACTTTGACGAGCATTATTATCCGCTGGATCAGGAGGGTCAGACGGCTGACACCATTCTGGAATGCACGCGGTCGCTGTGGGATCCCACCTACAAGGAAAAGAACTGGGTCGGCAAATGGATGGGCGCGAAGCAGATTATTCCCCACCTTCGCAGCTGGGTGGATCAATATTATCCGGGCACGAAAATTTCGATCAGCGAATACGGCTGGGGGGATAACAAGACAATCATTGGTGCGCTGGCGCAGGTGGATGTGCTGGGCATTTTCGCCAGGGAAAAACTCGACATGGCCTGCCGATGGGATTGCCCCAGGAGCGGGGACGCGGTCGCCAACTCGTTCAGGCTGTATCTGAATTATGACGGGAAGGGCAGCCGATTTGGGGACCTCTGGGTGAAATCGGTGAGTGCCGATCAGGGCCGGTTGTCGGTCTATGGTGCTGAGCGATCCACCGATCATGCGCTGACGGTTCTGGTCATTAATAAGAGCCATGCAGATTTGACCAGCTCTCTGACATTGAAACACATCGAACCCGATGTAGCGGTGAAAGTGTTCCGGTATTCTGCCGCCGACCTGAAGTCGATCCATGCCGAGACAGATCAGCCTGCCTCCGCAGGAGGATTTGTGACCAAGTATCCGGCACAATCGGCAACTCTATTTGTGATCTGGCGGCGGTGACTTGCGGAGGCGATTGATGACGATCCGCCCGGCCAACGAGCAGGACATTCCCGGCATTGCCCGGGTGCATGTGGCGTCGTGGCTGGCGAGCTATCGCGGCATCAATCAGCGAACCGATACCCACTGGTATTCCCGGCGGCATAAGGATGTCACGCGAGCGGTAAAGGATGTGGCAATTCTTTCGACTCAGGGAATCCCCTGTCTTGCGCCCGATCTCCAGTTGCTCTACAAAGCCAAGCAATGTCACTGCCTGGCGGAGCAATTGCCCCGATTCCATCCCGACGGGCATTGGATCGCCGCCATCGAGCGGTCGTACGGGGCGTGAGGTGGATTTCCCTCAGCGACCCGCGGCAGCACTGCGGGCTATTATTTCGGGCTTTGGACGGGGAATGCACTGGTTTGCGGTTTGATCACGCTGGATCGGTCCATCGATCGCTCAAGGAAAAGTGATTCAGCCGATTGTTCCATGTTTCCCATCGGGATCGCATCGCGAGCAATCGATCGGCATTGGCGGGATCAGTCGCCAGGTTCTTTTCCTCGCGCGGGTCGGTGGTCAGATGATACAGCTGTTCGCACAGCGGGTCGCTGTCGAGATAGCGGATGTATTTCCAGTCGCTGGTGCGGATTCCTTCTGAGGCAGCGATCGTGTTCGAGTTTCGGAACTGATGCTCGTAAAACCATTCGCTTCGCCAGGCGGGATCTTGCCCGCGGACGAGCGGCATGAGGCTTTGGCCCTGCATGCCGATCGGTTTTTCCACACCCGCCAGGTCCAGCAGCGTTGCCGGCAGATCGATGTTCAGAACCATCTGGTTGCAGGTTTTTCCCCGGCGATCCGCGGGAAGGCGCGGGTCGTAAATGACCAATGGCGTGCGGATCGATTCTTCGAGCATCAGCCATTTGCCGCCAAAGCCATGCTCGCCATAGAACGAGCCGTGGTCGGAGGTGTATACGATGACGGTGTTGTCGGAAAAACCAAGTCGCTTGAGTTCATCGTTGATTTTTCCCACGGCAATGTCGACCCCGCTGATGAGCCGGTACAGATCCTTCATCGCCTCCTGATAGGTTTCGGGGCGGAAGTCCAGCGCCTCGCGCGTGCGGTTGAGCGTTCTGTTGAAAAATGCCGGTTGCGGGGTGACATCGACTGTTTTCACGGGGGGAACGGTGTCGTTTTCAAAAAGGTGATCCAGTGCGCGGTCGTATGGATATTTCGGATAGATGCCTGGGATGTCCCGCCCCTCGTCCTGAACATGCGGGGCTTTGAAGCTGATCGCCAGGCAGAAAGGTTGGGCGCTGGTGCAGCGGTTGAGAAACTCGATCGCCTGCTCGGTTTCGATCACGGTCAGATGTTTTTTGCTGCCCGGCTGAAAATAGAATCCCTGATGCTGATAGCCATGGAAGTAATCGTAATCGGCGGTGGGGAGTGTCCCGCCGTCGATTCCCCATTTGCCGATAAAACCGGTGCGGTAGCCGCTCTTGCGGAGAAGGATCGGATAGCTGGCGGCGAAAAGTTCCGGTGCGAGCGGGGTGTGGAAATCGTCGATTTTGTGGAGCCGGGTGTAAAGCCCGGTGAGGATGCTCGCCCGGCTGGACATGCAGATGGCCGTGGTGGCAAACGAGTTGGTGAAACGGACGCCGTTCTCGGCCAGCGCGTCGATGTTCGGGGTTTTGAGAACGGTGTTGCCCGCGCAGCTGAGCGAATCGGCCCGCTGATCATCGGTCACCAGAAAAATGATGTTGGGCCGGCGTGGGGGAGCGGCAAAGGCCGACGCGCTGCGTAGCAGGCGCGGCGCTGCCGCGACCGCGGCGGCAGCGAGTCCGCGTCGAAGCACCTGCCGTCGCGATGGAAGCTGCATGGCTCCTCGAAAGTGTGTCCCAATCCCACCGGGCTAGCCGCTTTAGCGGCCAGTGCTTGCCGCTGAAGCGGCAAGCCCGGGAGAGGGGTGTGGTTGTTTAGTTCGTTGCTGGTTTGGTGGTTGGTAAAGCGGTTTTCTCGATCTTCAGAGGCTTGGTTTCGATCACTTTTCCAGAGGGATCAATTAACGACAGGCTGTAGGTTCCCAGCGGCAGATCGAACTGGGTTGTCCCTGTTGCTGCGGCCACAAGAATCCCATCCTGCCGGAGTTCGATCCGGGTTTGGGGCGTCGGTGTGGGCAGCTCCACTTTCTGCCGATGCGTGTAATATCCGGTCACATCCACCGCATAAACGGTGCGCTGATTCTCATCCCAAACCAGCGGGAAGACGGTTGGGGTGTGCTCGAAGGAAGCTGCGTAGATGCGGTGCTCGGGTTTGGAGTCATCCGCCTTGGCGGCGCTGCCGACGAACCAACCCTGGTTGAGCATCTTGGCCGGCTCGGCTGAGCCCGTGAAATACCACTGCTTGTCCCAGACTTCGGTCCAGGTGTGATTACCGCTGTTGTCCGACCAGAGCGGCGTGCCCGCCAGACGAGCCGGCACTCCCACCGCCCGGCAGGCGTCGCTCAAAATGATCGACAGCCCCGTACAGGATGCATAATGGATCTTGGCCGATTCATACGGGCTCTGATTTGGCTTGTCCCGCTTGGTCGCGTGGTATTTGACGTCAACGATTTTGAAGATTTTCTTGTTCAGAATCTGTGCGGCTTCGGTGGCGGATTTGGCATCCTTCACCAGCGGCATGAACCGCTCGTAGTAATCCTTCCGCCAGTCATCGCGAAGCTCATCCACGTTGGCATAGGGGAGCACGTCGCGGAAAAAGATTTCCTGCGGAACCGCTTTGCCCCAGGCGGTCTGCTCGCGGGCCTTGTAGGCGAGGTCGACATTGCTGACCAGCTGGCTGCCCTTCATATTCTTCAGATCGTTTTCGGGCATGTTGACCAGCAGATACGCAATCGCTTCGCGATGCTCGGGCTTGGAATCGACGATGGCCTTCAGCCAGGTCTGCTGGTTGTCCTCGGCAATGCTGAGCTGCTGCACCAGCCGATGACGATAATCGACCGGCACCAACTCGACGGTGGAGATCATGTCCAGCTCGGCATCGACCGGGGCGGTGGTGGGCGGGGCGGCGTTTATCAGCAACGGAACCGAGGTAATTGCAACCGCGACGGTGATTCCATAGTACAAGCACTGACGCAACATGAGAGCTCCTTTGATGGCTGGCCTTGACGGGCGACGGCGAATCTTATCAAAATCAATGCCTGCTGAAAACCTGCCCGCTCTTTGGTCGTTTTTCGGGATCTTGAATGAAGACAATCGCAATTGGTGTTCTGTTATTTTTCTCCTGTGTAATTGCTCCGCAGGCCGTGCTCGCCCAGGGAACGCGTGCCGACTACGACCGGTCGAACAACTTGGGGCGGATCACCAGCCAGAAGGTTTTTCATGCTTCGATCACACCGCACTGGACGGCGGATGGTAATGCGTTCTGGTACCGCAACGACGGTCCGGACGGCCAGCGCGATTTTATCTGGGTCGATGCCGTCGCGGGCACGCGCAAACCGGCGTTCGATCACGCGAAGCTGGCTGCGGCATTGGCTAGCACACTAAATAAGAAAATCGCCGCCGATCACCTGCCCGTCGATGGAATCGAAACCGGCGATGCGCCCGGGCGACTGGTCCTGGTTGTGGCGGGCAAGCGCTGGCAGGTGGATCTGACGAGTTACGAGTTGACCGCGCTGAAAGGATCGGGAAAAGTCGCCGGCGGCGGTTCGCTGCCGGTGCTCAATCGCATCCATCCCAGCGAAAATGGGGAAGAATCCTCCATCACGTTCATCAACCATACGGACAATACGGTGAACCTGATCTGGATCGACACCGACGGCAAGCGGATTCCGTATGCCACGGTCGACGCGGGCAAAAGGTATGAGCAGAACACGTACGCGGGGCATGTCTGGCTGGTGACCGACAAGGCGGGGAAACGGCTCGCGGCCTTTGAAGCCGTCGCGGGGGGCGGTGAAGCGGTCATCGAAAAAAAAGACAGCAATCCGCCGGCACCTCAGGCGTCCCGGGGACCGGATGCCGGCCTCGACATGGATCTGCTGATGGCCGATCCATCAACCAAACCCCAACCCAAATGGGATGCGCGGATTGTAAAAGAGAATGTGATTCTGACGGATTTGGTTTTGGGGGAACGAGTGGCATTGACCACCGACGGGTCGAAGACCAACAGCTACGGCGACATCTTCTGGTCGCCGGACCATAAAAAGCTTGTGGTGCTGAAAACGCTCGATGGCGATCACCGCAAGGTGTTCGAGGTGCAATCATCCCCGCCGGATCAGCTGCAACCGAAGTTGCTGTCTTTTGATTACCTCAAACCAGGCGACCGGATTCCGCTGACCAAGCCGCACCTGTTTGATCTGCAGAGCCGTAAGGAGATTCCGCTCAGCGATGCGTTGTTTCCCAATCCGTGGAGCTTGGAGGATGTTCGATGGGACGCGGATTCCAGCCGTTTCACGTTCATGTACAACCAGCGGGGACATCAGGTGCTGCGGGTGATCGCGGTGAATGCCGCGACTGGTGTTGCCACGCCGATCATTGATGAAACCAGCAAAACCTTCATCGACTATTCCGGCAAGATGTTCATCGACTATCTCGACAAGACGCGCGAGATCATCTGGATGAGCGAACGCGACGGCTGGAACCATCTGTATCTCTACAACGCTGCCACCGGCACGGTAAAGAACCAGATCACCCAAGGCGACTGGGTCATCCGCAAAGTGGACCGGGTTGATCAAGAGCATCGACAGATCTGGTTCGAGGCCGGCGGCATCCGCCCGGGGCAGGACCCGTACTACATCCACTATTGCCGGATTAATTTCGATGGCACCGGGCTGGTCATCCTCACCGAGGGGGACGGCAATCACCGCATCGAATATTCGCCGGACCATCGTTTCTTCATCGACACTTATTCGCGCATGGACATGGCCCCCGTGACCGAGCTCCGCCGGACCGAGGACGGCAAACTCATCACCCCGCTGGAAAAAGGGGACATCACTCATTTGCTGGCAACCGGCTGGCAATTGCCCGAGCGGTTTGTCGCCAAGGGCCGCGACGGGACCACCGATATCTTTGGCGTCATCTACCGCCCGATGAATTTCGATGCATCGAAAAAATATCCGGTCATTGAGGACATCTACGCCGGTCCGCAGGATTCATTTGTGCCAAAGACGTTCGCGCGAACCAACAACGGCATGTCGATCGCCCAGCTGGGTTTCATCGTCGTGCAAATCGACGGCATGGGAACCAGCAACCGCTCCAAAGCGTTTCACGATGTCTGCTGGCATAACCTGGGCGACAGCGGGTTTCCTGATCGAATCCTGTGGATGAAAGCCGCCGCGAAGGATCGCCCGTACATGGACCTGGGCAAGGTGGGAATCTACGGCACCAGCGCCGGCGGGCAGAGCGCGCTGCGCGCGGTGGAGGCGTTCGGTGATTTTTACAAAGCCGCCGTCGCCGACTGCGGTTGCCATGACAACCGCATGGACAAGATCTGGTGGAACGAGCAGTGGATGGGCTGGCCGATTGGCCCGTGGTATGCCGAGCAATCCAACGTCACCAACGCCAAAGATCTGCACGGCGCCTTGCTGCTGATCGTCGGCGAAATCGATCACAACGTGGACCCGGCCTCCACGATGCAGGTGGTCAACGCCCTGATCAAGGCCGACAAGGATTTTGATCTGCTTGTGATTCCGAATGCGGATCACGGCCAGGACGGCGCGTATGGCAGCCGTCGAAGAAAGGACTTTTTCGTCCGGCATCTGCTGGGCGTGGAACCGCGGGGGGATTGACAGGCCCAGCCCGCGCCCGAGCCCTCAATCCGACGCAGCCTCCCTTGTTCGTCGGGACAGATCTGGGTTCGGCGGAAATGTTTTGCAAGCAGCATTTGGGTGTTGAACCGGCTGACTTTCTTTACATCACGGACGACCAGTTTCGTGTCCGTCAGACGATGATCAACAGGAAACACCACGCGGCGGTGGATAAAGCGTTCAGATGGACGGGCTTGGGATATGGATTGCTGATGCTCTGTTTCGCGTGTCTCGCCGCGTCACCATCAAACCCGGGACCCTGGCCGCTTGTGTTCTTCTTGGCGGCGGCCTTGTTGTACACAGTCATCGTCGTTTTCGGTTTATTTAACGAGGTAGAGGGACTGATGTTTGCGGGAATTCTCCTGCTGCTCGCATCGATTCTGTTGCCCACGCTTTTGAAATTTTACGCGCATCACCATGGGTCGTCCCCATGAGACAATTAGAAAGCGACAGTCTTAGATTCCAATTGCATAAATCATCGCAGCACATCACCCATTCCATTAGCCCCCGGCTCTGCCGGGGTTTCCACCCCCGCAAAGCGGGGGGCTAATGGAAGGTAGGTTTTGCCGCGACGAGTCAGTCATCGTCGTCATCATCCTTCTTCACCGGCTGAACCACTCCATGGATTGGCGAAACCAATGAATACCGCGGGGCGGGCATGGGGATCGCCGACCCTTTGACGCTTTGCCAGATGGCGGCGTTCAGGAGGTCGGCGGGGGCGGCGTCGGCGTGGGTGAAATTCATCTGGTCCGACGCGCTGGCCAAGTCGAGCTTGCCCCCGGCGCTGCCGGTTGTGGTGGCCCGGCGGGGGGCGGGGGCGTTAATCTGTGCGATGATTTGCTTCGGCGGCAGCACCGCGGTGTAGGGCTGTTTGTTTGATGGCGACGCGTCCCAATCCATGATCGGCAGGGCGATGGCGTCGTACTGCGACATGGGCGCAAGCCCCAGCAGGCACTCCATGGTTTTGAGCATGGTGTCGGTGTTGTTGAAGCGGTGATCGATGGATTCGCGCTTGATCCACGGGCTGACTACGTAAGCCGTCGTGCGGTGGCAATCGACATGATCGGGGCCGTTCTGAGCATCGTCTTCGATGATGAAAATGGCGGACGATTCCCAGATGGGAGAATGGCTTACGGCTTCGACCAGTTGGCCGATCGCGTAATCGTTGTCGGCCACTTCGGATTGGGGGGAATGTTTTCGGCTCGCCAGGCCCTGCGTGTGATCGTGGGGAAGACGGACCAGCATCAGGTTCGGCACGGAATTGCCTGATGGATCCTGCTTGAGCATCATTTGAAATTCGCGGTTCCATTCGGCGAATCGGCTGGTGGCGTTGTACTTGCCGTACTGGGTTTGGGCGTAGCCGCACTTGGGGTCCTTGGTCTGGTCGAGATAAATCCTGGGTGCCTCGCTGTCCGGGAAATCGAGATTGAAACTGGGGAAGTCGGCATCAGTGATGCCGGCCAGATCGTGCCCAGGCGGTCGCAGGCCCGCGACGGTGGGATAGAAGGCGGGCATGCCCGCGGTTTCGGTTTTTTCGCTGCCGCTGGACAGGAAGAAGCCGTAATTGCGGTAGGAGATGCCAGCTTCCTTGGCCCGGTCCCAGAGATGCTCATCCATGCTGGCAACATTGGGGATGGCGGGCGCGCCGTTTTTGTAGGCAGGGTTTGCCGACAGGGGTTTACCATCCTGATCGGTCGCGGGGAAACCGCCGGTGATGTACCCGTTGGATTCACCTTCGAAGTCGTAGGTTCGTCCTCTACCGGAGTAGTTATAGGGGATGTTTCGTTCGGTGTAGGCGTTGGCGATGCTCTGCGTGCTCCAGGTCCAGCCGTCACCGCTGACTTCGCCGCAGGCATAGCAGTTGTCGAGCAGGACGAATCGGTCAGCCAGCGCGTGCTGGTTGGGAGTGATTGTTTTGTCGAAGAGGACGAGGGAGGGGTCGCCATTGCCGCGGGCGTCATCGCCCATGACCTGGTCGTAGGTTCGGTTCTCTTTGATGATGTAGATGATGTGCTTGATTTTGCCGGCTTTGAGCCCGATGTCGGCCAGGGGATTTTCGGTCTGCCGAGTCAGATCATCCAGATGATTTTGCTTGAGCACCAGACCGGTGAGATCGGCAAGCTGCTGTGCATTTGGAATCGGCATCGACTCGACATCTCCCTGGATGACATTGAGGATGTACGGATCTTTGCCGGTCTTGCGATCCATCGGGTTGTTTTTCGGATTGGGATTGAGCGCCTTGCTCCCCTTGGCGTTGACCACAAGCAAGCGGTGATCTGCGGTTTCCATCACCGCCGTTGGGTACCAGCCCGCGGGGATCATGCCGGTCAGCGTGAAGCTGGCGACATCCACCACGCCGATGGCGTTCATGTCCGATAAGGTTACGTAGAGAGACTCCTCATCGGGGGAAAGAGCCAGCGAGGTGGGTGTCACACCCGGCAGCCCGCGGGAAGTGCCGGGCCGCAGCAGGACCGTGTTTTTCACCTGATCGGTGGCGGTGTCGATCATGCTGAGCGTGTCGCTCTGGGCGTTGGCGACAAACAGCCGGGACTGATCGCGATTGAGCAGCAATCCCTGCGGATGCGAGCCGGTGGCGATGGTGCCGAGCAGTGTCGGATTGGTCGGGTCGGCCGCGTTCAGGACATAGATGCACCCATCTCTTTCGCTGCCGATATAAGCTTTGCCGCGATTGCCGAGCACTGCAATCGACATTGGAAAGTTCGAGGTATGAGTGGGATTGTCAAAGGTGTATCGACCGAGCTGTTTCTTTGCCGCCGGGTCGTAGATGGCGACGCTCGCGGGCTGACCGATGCCAGATTCTCCGCTGCCGGAGCTGTTGTTTGTGACCCAAAGATGACCGGAGTTGTCCATCGCCAAACCGGCGGGAAAATCACCGGCCATTGTTTTGATCGGATCGGAGGCGGTCAGCTCTCCTGTTGGAGACAGATTCAAAACGGCAATCGAATCGTGCGCGCCCTGGGCTGCATAGACTTTTGAGCCGGCGGCAACGACTCCGTAGTAAACGCCATTGGATTTCCCGTTGGAAGCCACATCAGCGTTGTCCTCCACACCATTCTGCGGCTGCATGCGGCGCGGAACGATTGACGCGAAATCCATCCTGCCAGCGATCCGCGTGTCATTGGTTGCCACCACGTAAAGCGATTCGCGATAGCCCATCCCGCAGACGATGCCGAACTTGCCGTCCAGCGCCGGGGTCAATCCCACAGGAAAACCCCCCAGCGTTGTGCTGCGCTCCGGGATTCCGATGTCCTTGCCGGTGTTGAGGGTCTGCTGATTGGGTTGCGGGTTTGACGGGTTATTCGAGCAACCAGCGAGCAACATTGCCGCAGAAACGAGGCGGGCGAAAGTTCCCAGAGAAGCCGAGGTTTTCATAAGGACTCCATAATCGATTCTGATCCGGGGCGAGCGTATCTCCATATCATTCAGATTCTGTTTGGATTTGACTGCCGAAGCGCCTCGTACAACCCGATTCCCACTGCGGTTGACAGATTCAGGCACCGTTCGTGGGGAGACTGCAAAATTCGCACGCATTGGCCAGAGTGGCTTTTCAGGAGGGCGTCGTTCAGTCCGTGAGTTTCGCTGCCAAACACCAGACAGTCCCCGTCCGCATACTCGGCTTCCCAATAGGATCTTTTCGATTTGGTTGTGAAAAACCAGCAGCGTGCGGGATCGATTGTCGAAAAAAAACTGGTTTGATCATCATGCACGGTCAGTTGCAGCCGATCCCAATAATCCATCGCGCTCCGCTTGAGATTGCGGTCGGAGAGAACAAATCCCATCGGGCGGACCAGATGCAGCCGGGTGGTGGTCGCCACGCAAAGCCGGGCGATGTTCCCGGTGTTGGGCGCGATCTGCGGCTGCATGAGCGCGACGCTGAATTGATGAGGATTGAGATGCACAAACGGCTCCACATATTGCATCAGACCGCCAGCCCGCGGAGCAGAAATTCGATGGCGTCCTCCACATCGAAGGTCGAAAACGGAGACAGATTCAATGTCACCATCGCGTAACCCAGACCGGTGTTGATCAGGTTCCAGCAGGGCGTCTTCGGATCAACTTTGCGGAAGACCCTGCGCTGAATGCCCGTCTCGATCACCCCGCAGAAGAAAGTTTCCATCTGATGGTAGTGCTCGCGCAGCACGGCGATTACCTTTCGGTCCCGGCTGGTGGTCAGGGCGTTGTGAATCACGCGGTAGGCGTCGCCCATCTGCTTGAGATGCTCGGGAAATTGTCGGGCGATTTCCCGCAGCTGCTCGGCGGGGTCGTCGATCGGAGCGATCAGCTCGCGCCAATGGCGGAGCGTCTGTTCGCTGACCTCCCGCGTGATGGCTATGAACAGCTCCTGCTTGGAGCCGAAATGCCGGTAGAGAATCGGTTCGGTCACCCCCGCGCTTTTGGCGATGGTGTCGGTGGTGGTGGCGTCATAACCAAATTTGGCAAACTGTTTGGTCGCAACTGAAATGAGCTGTTCGCGGCGTTGTGGAGCTTTCAACCGGGCCATTGGCAACGGTGTATCCAAGCCGCGCGGAGATTGCAACAGAAGTCGGCCGGCTCTGATCTGAGGCCCAAGAGTTGAGATCTGAAATTGCCGATTCAGCGCTGGTCACCGCCCGAGGTCCTTTTGACTCACCAGATGAAATCCCTTTTTGATCAGCAGCTGAGCGGCCAGCGTAATGTCATCGGTATAGATCGCGATGGTCGGCCCATGGGGCCGGGTCAGCAGCGGGTAGGCGTAGTGAATATTGATCTCCGCCGCCAGCAGCGAGGAACAGATCGCCAGCAGCGGCTGCGGGTTCTGCAGCGGCAACTCCACAGCCAGCAGTTCGGATTCGCAAAATGGAAAGGCGGCCGTTCGCAGCAATTCCCGCCCGAAATCCGGTTCGGCACAGATGAGCCGCACCAATGCTGCGTCGCCTGATTCCTCGATCGACAGCGCGACGATCCGACCCACTCCCTGCTCCAGCGAGCGGATCAGGGATTGAAGCCGGCCTACTTTGTTCTCCAGGAATATCGTGAATTGCCGTACACGCGGCGATTCGAAGCCTCCGCCGGTTTCGGTGATCGGAAGAGTCGGCGGCGGGGGAGTGATCGTTTGTTCCATGACCCCAGTGAAGATACCGGTTTTTCAGGACCGTGACTACCTGAACACCTCAGCGAAGGCGAAGCGGAATTCTAATGGCTCTCGCCGCAAACACAGGCCTAAGCGCCGATCAGCCGCACGAAGCATCGGAAGCTCAGAAGACAAGTTGCAGCTATCCGGTGCTGATTCGGGCCAAAATTGTAAAGTATTGCGGTTCATAATGAACCGAATTCGCCGATTTGTGTTGACAAATCTGCATTGGGCCTTACCTTCTTGCTATATGCGGGTTTTGGGGGTCCCCATTCCGAGCCGCACATCTCTTTTTCTGGGAAGGAATCAGACAATGAATTCACGTAAGTATGCAGTGCGTCTCGCGGTTCTTGCTGGAATATTCGGGATCGGTGCCGGTTCAGCGAATGCCGCGATCATGGACCAAGTCGGAAACTCGCCAGCCTACATCACTTCGCAGAATGCTTATCTTTCCGATTTTTTCGAGTCGGGTCATGTGGTTGACGACACCGCCGTCGTTGACGACTTCACGGTGACCGGCCCGACATTGCTGACAAGGGTGTTGGCGGCCACGGACGGATACGGCGGATTTGTCAGTTACTCGGATGTCACCTCCTGGAGCGTCGAGATCTACTCCTCCGAGGCCAGGGCGGCCACCAGCCTCGTCGGCGACGTGTACAGCCGGACCTATGCGCCGGCTGGTGTCACGTTGACCAATCCTTTTGGCGGTAGCGCCGACAGTGCCCTGTTCAATGCTTCGACCGCCGCCGTCCTCCCGACCGCCGGAACTTATTACATCGCGGTGATCGCCGGAAATTCATTCACGGCCAATGGTGAGATCGGCATCTATGCGTCCTCCGGAGCGTTCGACTCCACTCCCGGCGGCTTAAATGCCAACCAGTTCAATCCGCAGGGGGGACTGGGTTTTTCGGGGAACCAGAACCCGTTGGGGCTGGACGCCGCGTATGCGGTTGAGGGCGTTGCGATTCCGGAACCCGCGTCCGCGATCTTGTTCAGCCTGGTCGCGGCCGGCCCGTTACTGTCGCGCCGTCGGCGCTTCCGCTGAATCTTCCACAGGAAAACCGTGGTCGAGGGTCATTTTCCCGGGCGATTCGGGTTGGACATTCACCCCGCGCTGATCCTAAAAATCTCGCATGCAAAACAGACAGCTCGGCAAATCATCGGTTCGGGTATCTCCCATTATCTTTGGTGCCTGGGCGATCGGCGGTTGGATGTGGGGCGGGAACGAAGAGAGCGAGTCACTGGATGCCATCCGCTCGGCGATCGATCATGGAATCAATACCATTGATACCGCCGCCATTTACGGTATGGGGTACAGCGAAGAACTGGTTGGAAAAGCAATCAGAGGGCGCCGCGACAAAGTCGTGATTGCCACAAAATGCGGCATGCGCTGGAACACCGAGCAGGGGTCTGAACCATGGCCGCAGAAAGACAACGACGGCAATGATGTTACCATCCGCAAGAACGGCAAGGCTGAAAGCATCGCCTACGAGGTCGAGCAGAGCCTGAAGCGGCTGGGTGTGGACGTGATCGATCTGTATCAGATCCACTGGCCCGACAAGAGCACCCCGACCGAAGAAACCATCGGCGCGCTGGACAAACTGCGACAGCAGGGGAAAGTGAAGGCGATCGGCACCAGCAATTACGATGTGGAATGGCTCAGCCGGGCCAGCAAGACGGCGGGCATCGCCAGCAATCAGCCGCCGTACAGCATTCTGCGGCGCGGGATCGAGAGCGATGTGCTGCCGTTCTGCCGGGAGCATCACATCGGCACGATCTGTTATTCTCCAATGGAACGCGGGTTGTTGACCGGCAAAGTGGGACCGGATCGGAAGTTTGCCCCCGGCGATCACCGCGAGAAGCACCCATATTTCACGGTGGAAAATCGAAAGAAAGTCATCGCGGCTCTGGAGAAGCTCAAACCGATCACGGAAAAGCACAAGATCAGCTACGCGCAGATGATTATCAACTGGACGATCCAGCAACCGGGCATCACCGCAGCCATCGTGGGAGCCAGAAACGCCGAGCAGGCCGAACAGAATGCGAAGGCACTGACATTCGAATTAAGCGAGGCGGAACTGAAGGAAATCCGCGATACATTCACACCTTTGGCCGATGCGCTGGCGGTCAAGAAATGATGAAGCGGTTTTTAGTCTTGATCTGCGTGGTGCTGCTGGTTGGTTCCAGAGCTGGTGCGCATTTTGTTTTTGTTGTTCCGCAGTCCGATCTGGTGACGAGCAAGGTGATTGTCAGCGAGGATCTGCAGCCCGATGCGGATGTGGATATCGGCATCATCAGCAAATTGAAGTTGGTTTCGGCGGACCTGAAAGGGAATGAGAAGCCGCTGAAGCTGGAAAAGATCGATCACGCGATGGCGGTTGATCTGAGCGGCATCGGCACACGGATCGTGCATGGTTCGGTCGAACTCGGCGTTGAGCAGCTTGACAAGAGCAAGCCGTTTCTGCTGGCGTATTTTCCCAAGACGATCCTGGGTGATGCATTTAACCCCGCGACCCATTTGAAAGGCGATCTGCCGGTGGAATTGATGGCCATCGGCGCGCCGGGAAAGTTTCATTTCCAAATGCTGGCTGCCGGCAAACCGGTGGCGGCGGCGGAGATCAATCTGATCCTGCCCGACCACACCCATCAGAAGTTGATTGCAAACGCGAAGGGTGAAACCGAAGACTTTACAACTCCCGGTCGCTATGGGCTTTGGAGCCGCAACGTTGCAGTTGCTGCTGGAGAGCGGGATGGCAAGAAGTTCGAGGAGATTCACCGCTATGCCACGCTTGTGGTTGACATCCCCGCCGGGCCGGTGATCACGACTTTTCCATCCATGCCGGAGCCGGCTTCCAGCTTCGGTGCCGTTGCATGCGACGGCTGGCTGTATCTCTACGGTGGACATGTCGTCGACACGCATAGCTACGACACGCAAAGCGTCTCGGGCCGTTTTTCGCGGTTAAATCTGGCAAATCATCAGAGTTGGGAACCGCTTCCCGGCGGGCCGGCGTTGCAGGGACTGAATTTGGCGACATGGCACGGGAAGATTTACCGCGTCGGCGGGATGAACCCGCATAACAAACCCGATCAGCCCGAAGATGTCCGCTCGGTTGCCGACTGCGCCTGCTTCGACCCGGCAAATCAAACCTGGACTAAATTACCGGACATGCCCGAGCCGCGCTCCTCGCATGATGTGGTGGTGGTCGGCAACCAGCTGATCGTCATCGGCGGCTGGACCCTCAAGGGAGATCCCGACGACGCGCATTGGCTGGACAGCGTAGTCACGCTGGATCTGGCTGCCGCCAAACCGCAATGGAAATCCTTCAAGCAGCGGTTTGAGCGGCGGGCGTTCATCGCGGCCTCATATCATGGCAAGGCCTATGTCATCGGCGGGTTCGGTGACGATTCGGAACCAACCAAACGAGTTGACATTTACGACCCGGCCACTGGCCGCTGGACCGCCGGGCCTGAACTGCCGGGTGGGGAAATCAATGGATTTGGTGCCGCTGCCTGCATTGCCGGGGATCGACTTTATGTCAGCGTAGCTGATGGCCATCTGTATGAGCTTGATGAGAAAGACGACGAGTGGGTGACGATCGCCAGGACCATGCCCCGCATCGTTCATCGATTGGTGGCGAATGGCTCGCAGATTCTGGTCATCGGCGGGTCGGCTGGAAAGAAACAGTCAGCCTTGATCGAGGCGGTACAATTGCCGACAGCCCCGGTAGCCCATTGACGCATATCCTTGCTCCCAAGTAACGTCAGCGAGGAATAAATCAGCCGATCAAGGGATCTTTCGAGGGCAACCAGCACATGATTCAACGAACCCATTTCTTTCATTGGAATGCGAAGATCGCGGTGGTATTGGTGATCTTGCTGGCTCCCGTCGCGCGGGCCGGGGGTCCCGCGCCGGCAGCAACAAAGAAGAAGGTTCCTTTTTCACAATATGTCCGCGCACAAGTGACGACGACCCTGGACACGCTGGTCAAGGATCACGACTACGATGCTGCCACGAAGTCGCTGCAGACGCTGTTCGATCAGGCGGTGCTGCATTCACCCGCGGAGCAGGTCGACTCGATTCGCGAGGCGGATTTTGCGCTGCGGCTGGTCACACAGCTTTCAGCGGTTCCCACCGCACAGGGCGGGCAGCTGCTTCCGTTTCTGCGAAAGCATGATGACCTGGCGCACACGCTGGTTTTTCTGATTCGCCCTGGTGACCAAGGTTTGGCCGGCACGTATGCGCTGTTGAACAGGTTGCGAGAAAAGCGCGCCGACAAGCTCGATCAATACAGCACACTGGCGGCCGCGCTATGCGTGGTTCACAACAGGCCCCGAACGATTCGCGCAAACGAAAATGAGGCCACTTCGGCTGACCCGCTCGAGCTGTTCGACTACTACGTGAAAAACGAAAGCCGGATGTATTACGGCATTAAGAATGTGCCGCCTGAACTGCTGATCTACGTCATCGACACCACGGCGAGCATTCCTGAAATGGAATGGGCTCTGAGCAAGTACGCTGGTGACAGCGAGGTGGGCAAGCTGTTTTTCACCATCAAATATGATTACGCGTATCTGAAATCGGGCGGCGACAAGAAGCTGACCAAAGAAGGTTTCAGCCTGCAGAACATCGCCGCCTTTGGCGGGGTTTGTGTCGATCAGTCGTACTTTGCTGCGACGGTGGGCAAGGCGATTGGTGTGCCGGCGATGATGGACACCGGCAGCAGCGGTGAGGCCGGGCATGCGTGGGTCGGATTCCTTCAGCTGAGCGGAAGGACTGCGGTCTGGAATCTAAACGAGGGGCGATACCAAAGCTATCAGGGCGTCGAAGGAAGCGTGCAGGACCCGCAGACCCGCCAGCAGGTCCCTGACAGTTATGTTTCGCTGCTTGCTGAGATGATCGGCACCAAGTCGGTTGATCGGCAAAACTGCGTTGCTCTGACCGACGCGGCCATACGGCTGGAAAAACTGAACACCGACGCCATCATCGTGCCCCCTCCCGATGCCGATTCGGTTGCGGCTTCTACTTTTTCTGCAAAACCGCGGTTGAGAGATACCGCCGCGGAGCTGGCGCTAGTGCAATCGGCGCTTCGTCAGTCCGTCGCATACACCCCGGCGTGGTTCGTGGTGCGGGATCTCGCTGTCGCCAAGAAGCTCACCCTCGCGCTGAAACGAGAATGGTCGGATCTGCTGCTTCGGCTGGGGGCGAAGAAATATCCGGAGTTCACCCTGTCGGTATTGATGCCCATGGTGCAGACCATCGAGGACCCGGCAGAGCAGGATCAGCTGCTGAGCAGAATCCAGCCGCTCTTTGCGACGCGAAAGGATCTGACCGCTTCAATCCGGATGGCCCAGGCATCGTTGTGGGAATCGCAAAAGCAGACCGATCGGGCAGGGCAGTGCTACATGGATGTGGTGGAACGATTCAGCAATGACGGGCCCTTTGTACTCGATGCTTTGGCCGGCGCGGAGAAACTGCTGATTGCGAGCAAGCGGTCGGATCAGGTGGTGACGCTCTACGAGCAGGCATGGAGCCGGACGAAAAAACCGGTGAATTTTGCTCCGGAGTTTTTAACCAGCAGCAACTGGTATCGCATCGGGAAACTGCTTGCCGACAAGCTGAAGAATTCAGGCGACACCGTCAAATCCGAACAAGTCGAGGCAGCGCTCAAAGGCTCGCCCCCACCGGTTGCGGGCAAGGGTCCGTAAACGGTCCCTCGCGCATTCAGGCGACATAAGACTTTTTCTTGCGCCCACTCAGGTAGCTTTCCATCACGCAGTTCGATAGCTCGCCGCTGCTGGTGTAGAAAGCCACACCCTTGGTCAGCTTGGTCAGTTGCTCGACGAAGCTGACCCATTCCATGCCATAATAATCCTCGATCAGTGCGAAGGTGCTGATTCTGCAACCCTCCTTGACTGACAGTACGGCCTCTTTCAGCGTGGCAATCGTGCTGCGGGGATCGGGCGGATAGAGCAGATAAACAAAATCACCTTCCACATGCGCGGTCGGCTGGCCGTCGGTGATGATGAAGATCTGTTTGTTCTCGCTCTGGCGTTTCCGCAGAATTCGCCGCGCCATCTGCAAGCCCATGTGCAGGTTGGTGAAATGCTGCGGGGCCTTGTCAAGCTTAGGGATCGGCACCTTCAGCTTCACCTGGTAATCGTAAATCGTCACCGGCTTGGGCATCGACAACGGCAGCGCGACCTCGGAGATCTTGTTGGCTCCGGAGTAAAAACCGACAAAATCAATCGAGTCCTGAGGGAACTTCTGGCGGATCAGCGCCTGCATCGCCATCGCGACTTTCTTGGCCGAGTGAAACCGCCCGTACCGCATCATCGATCCGCTCATGTCCAGAAGCACCACCGTCGAACAGGTCGTTGTTCCCTCATGCAGATGCAGCTCAAAATCGTTTTCGTCAAACTTGATCTGCGACTTGCCACCCGCCGTCTTCTGCGGCAAACCATGCCGGCTCAGCGCGTTATGCAGGGTCTGGTGCAGATCCAGTTCTGAAACCGGATCGCCAAACTGATACGGCTTGGTCCCGTCGATGCGTTCACCATTGGCACCAACCGTGATTTTTTCATGACCATCCCGCTGGCCATTCCGCAGGTTGGCAAAGACTTCCATGAGCGCCTTCTGCTGCATCTTGTTCACCGACCGCGGGGTGAGGCGCAACTTGCCCTTGCCGTCCTTGTCCAACATGCCGTCTTTGAGCAACTGCTCGAGCAGATCCGATTGCTCCTTGTTTTTCGGATCCTTCATCATCTGCTCCAGGGCTTTCATCGCCTGGTCGCCGTATTCCATGATGAATTCCATCATCTGGTCAAAGCCGAACAGATTTTCCTGCGTGGGGAATTCCTCGCCGTCGTATTCGCCGTAAAAATATTTCATGTCGGTTGAATCTTAGCCACAGCCACGGGGAAAGGGACGCAAAAATAAAATCCGTGCGGTTGTTATATGCATCTCGTTGCTCGCCATGCTTCTCTGCGGCGCGATCGCGATCCGGCAGATCAAGCGCCCCGGCTCCGTCGTGCGCGGTCTCAGACTCGCCGCCGTCGACGTGCTCGTTCCTTTGGCAATCGGCTGTTTCGCATTGGTTTGCCTCCTCACGGACCTGGCTGCGCATCTCTGGTTCGGAGAAGTCGGGTCGGCGCTGTTGGGAATCGGAACAGGCCTGCTGTTCGCTGGGATCGCCGCGAATCGGACATGGGGCCGGATCGTCCGCCAGCCCGTTCAACCAAGATCCGAAGCATTGCCCCGGGGCAATTTCTCCCCCTCCCGCGCACTCCCGGAATCTGCGCACAGCTGACTTGTATTGCCCGCCGAAAGTGCGAGAATGCGCAACGAAGGTGTTCAGGATGCACCAACGGGGTGTAGCTCAGCTTGGTAGAGCGCCTGGTTTGGGACCAGGAGGTCGCAAGTTCGAATCTTGTCGCCCCGATTCGCTACCGCGAATAGAGCAGTGGAGAAGTAGAACAGGCGAGCAGGAGACAAGAAAAACGCCCAAGTCGGGTCATTCCACTGCGGTCTCCTGATCAACTGTTCTCCTGCTCCTCGTCGATCCGCAAAGCTGTCCAAAATAAACCAATGGCTTTCATCTTCGAGAATCTTCAGGTCTACCAAAAGGCCGTGGATTTCGCCGACGCGACTGCCTCGCACACCGAAAACTTTCATCGCGGGTATTACTTTATTGTCGACCAACTCAACCGAGCCGCACTGTCGATCGCGACGAACCTTGCCGAGGGAAACGGTCGCTTCACTAAGCCCGACCGAAAAAACTTCTTCACGATCGCTCGTGGATCCGTTCAGGAATGCGTTCCGCTAATCGAACTCGCCCGGCGGCGCGGGTTCATCTCTGACTCGGATCGCCAGTGTTCTGAATGAGGGCCGTGCATTGGGAACAAGGTCTCACCGCGAATCGCCCGACGGTCCCTGATAGACACGGACGTAATCCACGTACATGTCGGCCCTGCCATCATACCGGGACAGGTCGACCGGCCACCCGCCGCCGGTGGCCAGGTTGATCAGAAAGAAAAACGGCTGCTTCTTCGACACTTCCAGCGTCTTGTGCCGGCCGACTTCGATGTCGTCGACGTAATAGATCGTGTCGGTTTCGGTGATCTTGCAGCCGTAGGTGTGGAAGGTTTCGTACCACGTCGAGGGGATGCCTGCCTTTTTCAGCGACGCGGGGTTGTGCAGATCGGCCTACGCTTTGGTCGCGGCATCCCTCGCCGCTTTGGACTGATTCCACGCGTGCGGCGTGATCTGGAAGCGGTCGAAGGAATTGGGCGATCCGAGTCCCTTACCGCCGTAGGCTTCGATGATGTCGAGTTCGTCGGCGCCGACTTCCTTCTCGGGCGTGCCGTTCTTCCGGGCGGACGGATAATCGGTCAGCAGCCAAAAGGCCGGCCACGTGCCGATCGCGTTGGGGCCGACGAACCGGCACTCAAAGTAGCAGGGGGCAGCAGCCTTGATGCCGTGGTCGTCGTTGAAGAGCGATGAGATCAGCCCCGCGCTGTTTTTCTTTTCGTCGGCCCGAATCCGCAGGTATGTGTCGACCTGTAAAAACGGATCGCCCTTCCCGGGGTGTCCCGTGAACGGCAGCGAACTGAAATCACCGCCCAGCGGCTTGTGATCGAAATAGGTCGCCTTCGGATCGGTGCTGGAGATGCTGAGCGGCTTGTCGAAATCGTCGGCAAACACAAGGGCCATCCCCTTCGCCGGCGACGGTGGGTCCTTCGGCATTCCCTCTTTCCAAGAGACGCCCCCGCGGTTGTAGAGCTGCAGGCAGCAGGTGTCCTTGACGCTGTTGGTTTCGCCGGAAAGTTCCAAGGTCACGGGGCCGTGCGGAAACGCATCGGCGGGGAAGACGAACGACCCGGCCCCTTTCTCGTCGACCTTCGCCTCGGCGATCGTCACCAGCGATCCGAATCCGTCCCCCTGCTTCCAGCATTTCGCCGTCACCGTGGCAAATCCGGGTGCTGTGAAATCGACCTTGGTGTCGCCCTTGACGTCCGAGCAATACGCCGGCGACTGCACGGCGATGGTGACGCCGAGCGTGTCGATCGCGGTCTTTTCGGATTCGACAGTGATGTCGTCAAATGCGATCTCGCCGGCGGTGGTCCCCTTGCCCCGGTTGCCGACTTCCAACGTGATCGCGGTGACCGGGTAGTCGATCTTGCGGTTCTTGTCGCCGCCCCAGGTGTCGTGCCAGCCGTCGAGGTCGATGTCGACCTGCTTCCAGCCGGTGAAGTTTCGGAGCAGGGTCGACGTCCGGTACTTGTGTCTTTCCCCGCTGACATCGGTGAGATAAACCGCGAGCCCCGCGTCGGAGCCGTCGCTGCGAACCCAGAAGTGCAGCTTGTGAACCGGGGCCAGAATCCGGACGCGGTTGGCAACGCCGAGGTACTGCCCTTCGCCGGTGAACCGATAGTCCAGCTTCAGGCACTGCCGGCCGCCGTGCGGCTGGTCGGTCGACAGCGCCACCGACGCGGCGTCGGCGGGGATTTTGACCACCCACAGCTTCGGCAGCGACGACTCTTTT
>Ga0116230_10001478_pt1 | contig 22431 bp, 14 predicted proteins | sample S1TSphfallax_3_FD_88678 | JGI IMG/M metagenome (GOLD analysis project Ga0116230, IMG submission 88678) | Host-associated microbial communities from peat moss isolated from Minnesota, USA - S1T2_Fd - Sphagnum fallax MG | ecosystem: Host-associated > Plants > Peat moss > Unclassified | place... | reverse complement strand
GGTTCTTGGATGCATATTCAAGCTTGATCTTCTAGTCCCTCTTCCTAGTCTAATCCCGGGACTTCTAGCACGCCCCTCTACCCCTCTATAGTGCTGGAAGTCGGGAGCGCCTTCCAAGTCCCAACTTTTCGCAACTCTACATAGTTGAACCCTCAAGTGGGTTCAACCTAGGACTTGGGAGTGTGTCACCAATAGACTCCAGCAAAACTACTCGGTCTTCAACAAGTTCTTCCAACATGATCTTTTGAGCTTGCTTACGGTTATTCTTGGGTGCCATCCAAAATTCCCAAGAAGTGAATCGAGCTCTACCGAAGGTCTGATACTAAGTGACGCACTCCCAAGTTCCTTGTTAGACTCAAGATGGGTCTAAATTACTCAAACAGCGAAATTGTGAGGAATTCAGGGCACGCTCCCAACTTTTAACACTAAAAGGGGTAGAGGGGCGAGTTAAAGCTTCGGGATGGGACTAGGGAAAGTAAAAAGCTTTAGTTACTTACTCGAACCTACATTAAACTAACCAACAAGTTGATTAATACAATTTCTTAAGCACCTTTAATGCTAGGATAAACCACGGGCAACTCTGGACTCACAAAACTCGCCATGGCCCGAACTCAAGGGAAGCCACCACCTTCCCCCATATAGTATTTTATGTGCCTCCCCACGGCACTCACATTTGAATGGCTTTTTGTCCCAAGACTCCTAAGGAGGAGTCTCGAAACTGCCACAACTTGGACTTCCACAACTTTGTGAGACTATAACTCTTTGCTTAGACCTCTGATTGGGACGAGGTTCAAAGCAAAGTTGTAGCTCTCATTGGGAGCTTTCCAACAGTGTGTCGCACTCCACCTGCACACATTAGGGTCGGGTCGATTCTTGACTTTTAGTGGTTGGGAGTCAAACTGCCAATTTGACTCTTGGCCTTTCTTTTTACCATAACTTATGCTACAAATGTCCAAATGGCTCATGCAAGCCCATTTTCGACATCTACACTTTGATAGCTTTCCAATGATATAAAGAACGCCCCAATGCAAGATGTTTTGACCCCTACAATCGAACTCTGAAATTTTGAGAGTCCCGAAGGACTCCCAAGTCCCCATTTCGGGAGTGTGAGTCTCATCCTCACACTCTCTCAAAGTAAGGTTGCGACAATTTTCACATAGACTAAGTGCATAAAAAAGATGGATGACTAGGTTGACAAGTACTTGGTTCTCAAATGCATCATTCTTTTTACTAATTTGCACCTTCAAATCTTTGCCACCTTTTGCACAAATTGGACAAAATGTACAACAAAAAGAGGTTTCAATTCAATGTTAAGGTTTAAAGATATTATAATGTTCTTACAACCTTTTACAAAAGTAGTGTAAATACATTTATGTCAATAGTTTCGTTGAAAAACCAAGAAACTTTAAGACATACTTAGATACTAATTTTTTATTTATTTTGTTGCTCAAAATATAGACCTAACACATGTGGGAATGGAATTGGTTGCAAGGTAGCAAATTACAAAACACAAAACATTCGTTACCTACAACTCCACCATCTTCATTGCCAACATCCACAACTTCATCTTCATTCCCATGCCAACCAATAATTATTTTTCATCCCTCCTAAGGCTCCACAAAATCCATGCAGAAAAATGTGATGTGTTCACTTTTTGATCCCAAGACCTTTAGCACACAAACGATGGTCAGTTCCTTCAACCATACATAATAAGACAAGGTTGTCAAGGTTTTTCCCATTTCCAATGAAACAACTCTCACAATCATATATGCACACAAGATACTTAATAACAAGGAAAACAAGCACATCAATACCCAATGTTTTTTGCAACAAATGTTGGGCCTATTAAGGATCAACATGTCTTTTTTTCTCTTCTCTTCTATAATGACATGTTTTGAATTTGTTCTCCCCTTTGTATCAAAAGGCCCAAAAGGATTCAAACAAAAACCTTTGAATGGAGCAAAATATTTCATGAACATTGTTTTCTTGGACAAAATGCAAGCAAAATAATCCCTAGAAATCACAATCTAGGAAAAATGTAGGGAAGATGTAGATGCATAAAAAATAAAGCATGCACTTATAAACATATATGGAAAAGATTCATCAACATTCTTATAATATCAAATTGCACAAATGTTTCATGGTCCTTCTTTCACTTCCTTGTGAAGGACTTGCTACAAATTCCAAAAACACAAGGTGAGAACCCAAACAAAAGGCCAAGAAGACAACAATGCAAAGATCATCAACAACATAAAATTGCCTTGAACTAGAGTGTAGGGGACATGCACAAAAAATGAAACCTTTGTGTAGGAACTAGGTATCTCATTTGGGATGAGATGAAATATTTAATTCACATAAAAAAGAAATGTAAAAAAAACTAAAAGAAACCAAAAATACCACATGCCAACGATGGCTTAACTTTTTGATAATGGGGTAACTTAAAAAGTTGGCAAGCTCCAAAAATTGATTACAAACAATGATTTGGGTGATCAACTAGAAGGTATGCTTAAGGTTTAATGTGGAACTTCAAATAAGGAAAGGAGATTAAACGATATATGCAAATTGAGGATGAAGAATTTGGGTTCTAGATGAAAAGATGGGGTTTAGGATAAAGAGGTGGGGTTTCATGGGTTAAACATGAAGTTAAACTAAAATTACTTTAAATCCCCAATAAAAGGTTTGTATAGTACCTCGGATTGTACCAATCCAATTGAATACATTAAAAAAAATTAGGGATATGTAACCATCCTATTTACAACTCCATGCACCTTTGTGTCATTTGTGATTACTTTTACATCTACATAACATTTTAATCAAATTTGAAAAGGGTTTAGGGTCAATACAAAAATTAATGTGCAATTATTATCTTTTTCATCCTCCCATATAGATGTTTATAAGATTATATTCATCCATGAATAAGCCCCCATGGCCCATTAATTGCATGTGTAACCAAAATTTATTCATGGATAATTAAAAATCGCAACCCTAAAAATGTATATTGTGTATTATGGGCTTGATAAACACACATATTTGGGGTTGTACAATCAAAAGGTCTCATTAGGTTAGAACAAATATTTACTATGAGTGTTTATAAGGTTTTAAGTAAAGTTCTTATAAAAAACACATTAAAGGTATATTATATGATGAAATTAATCAATATTGAATAATTATTTTGTTAATAATAACTATTTATTGATAATTAATAATTAATATTAAATATTTCATAATTAAATAATATTGAAATTTAAAATTATGGATATTAACTAATAATCCATTTAGTAAAACTTAATTAAATACTAATTGAAATTTAATATTCAGATTATTTATATTTATAAATATTAATTATTTAAAAAATATTTAATCACTAAACAAATACTAATTTATTGCTTTGGTTTACCTAAATAGTTCATACATTGAAATGATTAAAATTAATTAATTTTTCATTTAATATTAATTAACTAATAACTATTTGAAATTTACTATTCAAATAATTCTTATCAATATTTTATAATTAATATGAAATAGGCATACCAAAGGCAACTAAGGGCATTGAAGATGTTGGAATCGACACAATTGAAAGGGAGACCAAATTTATAAGATAAAAAATCTAATTGCAACTTAGTTGCAAATTGGTGCCCTCACTTCTTTAAGGGAGGCTTTTTAGGGGCCACATTTTCAAGCCCTAGTATGTGATGTCACAAACTTAGGGCCATTTTAAACAAGGGTCCAAGGAACAAGGCCCAATGAAATTGAACATTCCCATTGGTGAAGAACTTTAAATTGGTCCCAAGGCCTTTAGTCAAGGGTTTAGGTTGAAGACAAATCAAATTGTGATTCATGCTAAAAGGCACAAGTTTGGAAGGAAAACAGTTGGTCTGGATTTTTAAAAAAACAGCTTCATGGTTTGGAGGACCAAAGTTTGCACTAGGGTCCAAGGTTGCTCATTTCTTTGTTTTTTTTTCTTTTTCATTGTTTTCTTTCACCTTATTATTCAAATTATGTGACAATGGAAAACATTATAGAGATTGGACATTGTTGATAACACACCATCTCCCCCATTTTTCCATCAAATTGGAATTAACACAAGGGTAGTTTTGTGAATCTTCACACGATGGTTACTAGGAATGCATTTTCAAAATAAAAAAGAGAGAAAAAAAATTCCAAAAACTAATGTAGTCTTTCATAGCTTTTTTAATATCAAACCATTGAATTGGACATGACCCTTTAAATACACTTGTTGTGCCTTAGAAAAAAATGTTTTTAAAATATGAATAAGGGTTTATTAAAGGTTCAATTTGTTTAAAATTGGTCCTTTAGTATTTGGTCCCTAGACTCTAGTTTAAAGTGGTTGTTAGAGAACTTGAGTCAATAAGCATATTGGGATTCCCTTCCCCCCCCCCCACCATCCCACAACAAATGTTGGAGATGTAATTGCATTTGTTCATTTGAGTAATTTTTTCCCCTAATGAATATAGAAGTTGTTAATTTAGGGTTTAAGGTTTTTCATCTTCCTTTTTCAATATTGTTGGGGTCTTCTATGACTAAAATTAAGAAAGACAATGACTTTTGTTACTATAATCGATTTTATGTCATCAAATAATAGATATTCATTGGCATATGAAAATGGAAACACATGTGTAAACATAATAAAACCATGTGGATGATCTAGCTAGTATTTATTAACTTGCCCTATACACCTCGCCTAGGTTGCGTACATAAATAACCTAGGTTAACCTAAAAAACTAATCTAGTTAAGCCTAGGTAGCCAAGGGTTTAAGTTAGGGACTAAAGTTAATGGGGGCAATGTGAGGAAGGTTGGGAAGGTTTATGTCAATCACCTACCCACATATTGAAAAACAATGCAAGCTAAAAGGGTGAGGTGAAAAAGGGAGGTTAGGCTTCCATTAATTTCATGTACCCACAAAATGAAGGAATTTGAAACAAGAAATTCAAGAAAAAATGCCAAAAGATTCTTGGAACCTATTCTTAAAATTTCATATTCATTAAAAAAAATCATTTTCTTCCATTTTTTGTTTTTTTTTTTCCGTTTTTGTCTTCCCTCCTTTTGTTTGTTTGTCTTCTCTTTTATTGTGTTTATATATTTTTTGTCTCTATTTTCTTCTCTTTTTTGGTTTATTTTTCCTTATGTACTTTTAAAATATTTTTTAAAACTATTTTTTTGTCCTTCACAAAAAAAATCCACTCTTTTGATGATATTTAACTTTCATTCATTTTTATTCATTTTTTCCCTTTTTTTTATTCTTGTCTTTTTGTTTGCTTTCAACCATGTGTACATCCACATATAATCTACCTAACTCAAGGATTTAACATCATGGGAAAAATATAGGCAAGGTTTGAGACATTGAGGACTGTGCAGGAAGTGATATGCCTAGTAACACATAATATACCTCCCAACATTGTGCAAATTTTGGTTTTTTTTTTCCCTTCATACTCATGTTCTTATGATAAAAACAAATGTTTATATTAGTGGTCCAAGAAATTATGGTGTTTATGAGCACCAACTATACTCCAAGTGGAACCTATAAATGGAATGAAATGGAAACCTTAAAAGTAAGGAATGCTACTATCATATGCATGTAGCTCCAAATTATTTTGCTTCAACTATGCAAAAGATAACATGAACTTCAACCTATAGGCTTCCTTTATAACTTTGGTTTGAATAAGACTATTTTAAGCACAAAAAAAAACTACCCAATTTTCCTTGAATTAGGGTTACCATTTCCACATTTGGATCATGGGCCTTGATACATTCATTCTCTTTCTATAAACTCAAGAATATCCTCCTTTGATAACTTCAAACCTTTTATAACTTGATGCTTTATGTCCTTGTACACTCTTGGCACCAACAATTTGATTATTCTTACAATTTGGTTTACATTTTTTTTCATTTCCAACTTTGGATGGCATTGAATAAAAACCCAAAGTATCACTAAGGCGCTCTATAAGCTAGTTAAATACATTAAGATGACAATGTCCAAAAACTTCCAATCACACACTTTCATTGCTTAAATTATTATCTTCTCCAGTTATTTCACTAATGTTAGGACTTTTTGGCAGAGTGAAAAAATCTTCTTCTTCCATTTGTTCATCATGGATTGCAATAAAACTCATTGTACTGGTTTTATTTCTTTTGTCAACTTGTAGACAACGACGACAACGAAAAAAACTCTTATGGTAACTTCATGCACATAAATCCAATCACCTGGTTAAGGAAATCCATTAGTGGGTACATAAAGATTAGTGGAGGAGTGAGTCCCATGGAAAGAAACATAAGTGGCTTTTATAAGAAACAAACCTGGTGTTTTACACCAAAAATCAAACCCTTCCACTAATGCTTGAATTGTTGTGCCAACTTCTTAGCAAGTCTTTTTTAACCTTCCACTACACCAATTGATGTTGTAGCCCTAGTTGTTTGAACATTATGAACTTTCATCCATGGTAGCTTGAACATATTGCATTCTTTCACTAACAATTGCTAGCATGTATTATGTACTTTTACAAGGAACTTCCTTGGTTTGTTATGCTCCTTCACCTGCATGGAACATCTCTAAACAAAAACACACATATTAAACATTTTCTTGTGTGGTGCCCAGAAGATGGCTTTTGTAGTCAAGGATTATAAAGGTGCAAACCCTAGTTTTATTTGTGTAGCTACAATAGCAAACAACGGGGCAAGAACATGAACAAAGATAGGTAAACTGCTAGAGCTTAATACCACTAAACCACGATAGGACCCACAACCTTCCTTAGTCTCATTTGCGCAATTGTAATAACAAATAATGGGGCAGGAACATAAACATAGGCAAACCACCACAACTTAGTACCAATGAAAATGTTTATCAACATTTAGGTTATAGCCTTAAGCTTTCCACCAATGTGTGAAAAAAAAAAAAACAAAGACCTTTCACCAACTTTCATTCCATCCACAGAAATAAACTAGAAGGAATTGAAGACCAAATATATCTTAAACCTTAAAACCTTGATCTTTTTTTGTCTCGTAGGAAGTAACAACCATCGAACTAGTCTGGTATATAGGGTGAGAGACTAGTGTCAATATTAGTTTGAACATTGGTATCAAATATTAAACTAATTTGGTATCACCTAAATCTTGTATCAACTTAATACCAATACTAGCTAGTAGGGACTTGAAGTAAGACTAGTTTCATACCAAGCTATACATTAGGCATATACATGCCATGTATTAACCCAAAATCAATATTGAACCTAATGTTGGTACTAAGTTGGCATCGAAAAATATATATATATCCAATATTAATATTAATTGATATCAAAATAAGTTAATACCAAGCCGACATTAGAAACAACATTTTTTTTAGGACTTTTTGGGTTTAATGCCCATCATCCATAGGAATATGTGAGAATAGTGGCAATCATCTTTAGGAAGATTTAGCCAAATATGGCTAAAACCCAATAATAAAATCCAAAACTTTGATAATCCTTATGTATATGTGGCCACCTAATGAAAACCAAACATACTATATGGGGCTATAGTAGGAGGTTCATCCACATATTTATTTTTTTCATTTGGTGCAAATCTTGAGGATGTAATGGCAAGTTTAGTCAAATTTCTAATTTTTCCCCATTCATACAACTATTGTGACTTTCATGGTAGGCTCATTCATCATGTTGTTTTTATTTTACACTTGGAACAACTTTTGGCCAAGGATGGAGTTGTAAGCCCATTCTTTTTCTTCTTGCCTTTCCTTTCTTCACATTGTTGGGGTTATAATGTTTTATTTATTTACCTTGCAATTTATTTTCTTTTGCTACAACTTTTGGAAATGTAGGGGAATTATTCAAAAAATTGGGGCATATTATTTCAAAGCCCTTTACACTTTAGGTCAAAAATACAAAAAGAATGATCTTATTTTTAAAATAATTCCACATGACAACCTCATCATTTATATATTTTGCAAAGTCCATATGCCTACACAATTATTTTTCCTGAAACTTGTTTTAGCTAAACATATTTTCAAATATCTACTTTATATGGTGGGTGAAGGGGGAAAAAAGGGAAGAAATTGTTAACTTCAACCCCCCTTTAATTTTTTTCAATGAAATGCATTGTTTTGCAAAAAAAATTAGGCCAAAAAATTTATAATATATATGGATTTTAGGTGGATTTTCCACTTCTGCAATGGTCCTGCAAAGTGTTTTCACTTGAGCCTTTGTTCACCTTTGTATTTTGTTATCTTCTCACAATTTCTTGAAAATGTAATGGTAGGCTCATTCCCCCTTTTCCCTTTTTTTCATCAAAAATTTTGGGGCTTTAGTGATATGTTCATTCACCTTTTTTTTCTTTTCTTTTGTTCATGTGTAACCCATGGGATGTAGTTGTAAGGGCATTCATCATATATAAAAAAATAAAGGGGAAAATTGAAAATATTTCCAAATACATTATAAACTCCTAAAAAGATCTAATTAACTAAAGAATATGTCTTGACACCCCTAGTTAAGTCTAGATAAAATGGATCTGACACCCTTAAGGTCCTATGGTACTTCAAAACTACACCCCTATTGATAAATGTCTAAAGATGTACAAGGAAATTGGTTATTATTTTACACTTTTGCTTATCATTTGATTTGAATTGCCATGACTAGGTGTAATTTAGTGTATTCCTACGTCACGAGTGTTATTGGACTAGTTGCAACTCACCATATGTGCAATCGTGTACGTATGCAACTTATGTACAACTAGATCGTAACTTTTACAATGCAAATTGCAACGACCAAGTTTTGGTTCATTTAATGTAAGTAATTTAATTTAACCAATTTTAGCTTAAGTATTTTAATTTTGTCAAGTTTAGCCTAATTTACCCACAAGTAACTTAGTTTAATCTAGTTTAACCTTATTTAACCAAAATGGTATACTTTTTCCAATTTTTGCTTAAATTTAACCGTGTCTAATTTAAATAACCATGTTTAGCCTAAGAAACCTACTTAGACCAAGAAACCTAATTTAATTTAGTATTCGCAAATTATGTCATGGCATACCAATTCATGGACAACGGGCATCTTCGTCATGTTTGACATCCATTGAAGAGTGTGAGCCCATTTTATGGTTTAAGGTTTGGAGGTATAAAAGGCATGTGTTTTGACATTGTTATAATTCTTGCCAAATGCTAGATAGGAAGATGCAACTATGACAACTAATAGGCAACCAACCTTCTAATTTTAATGTTAGGCTCATTCCCCCTTATATTGTTTTCCTTCACAATTGTTGTGGATGTATTTTGAAACTCATTTGAACACATTTTCCCTTCACATCATTAGGGTTACAAATGTAGTTGGTCCATTCACCTTCCTTTTTCAGAATTACTAGGGCTATAGTGGGAAACTCATGTATTCATTTTTCCCTACAACCTTTGGGAGGATAGTGTTCTTTTTTATGTGTTGTATGTCCAAAACAAAGGTGCTCCTCTTTCTTCTCCTCCTTGTGTCAACCAACATTGGGGTACTAAGAACAACAATAAAGAGTTTTGAAGGACCAAAAGAATAACTTTTTGCCTTTATGCATGTTGTTTACAATGTTGCCTAACTCCAAGTTTACAATTCATACTTTGGTAGCACCTTTGCAATGTGTGGGACTGCATGCTAGGGATATGTTAGAAGTGGTTGGTCCCTTCGGTTTTTTGCCAAATCCGAACTCCTCTTACAAGTATGTACAATCCTCCTTTAGAATTTGTTTTAGATGAAGGTTAAGTACAATTAAGCCCAAACCCTATCCCTACACCCCAAATCATCCAACAATGTAAAAAATTGTGAGCGAAATTTGTTCCTCTTTGTGTATGGGTTTGCCATGATCTTTACACCCAAAGGACACATCATTTGGATGGAGAAAATTGATTTCATGTTTCTTTTTTATTTGTTCTTTTTCATTGGGCCTCATGAGGGTGAGGTTGATGAAGGCTATAGTCACTTGCTTATTACAAAAACAAGTATACGAGGGATGGGAAGGAGGTGTGATGTGGTATAACCTAGATGGTTGTTTGATATGCTACGCCTTGTGTGCTTACTACAAGCCCACATTCACCAAGGTATAATTGTCTATTAAACCAACACCCAAGTCTTTTTTTTTTACAATTTGTGAAGTTAAGGATGTTAATATTACAAGATAGTGTTCAACATTTAGACTAAACTTTGTCTTAGGGCAATATGGCATGAAATTTTTGTGTGTGAAGAAAATCCCAACTTATTGATTCGATGAGACACAACATATCAAGGATCCAACATCAACAAAGACATTCTCAAATTTCAAAGGAAGATGTGTGGAGTAGCAAAATAGGAAGAGCAAATTATGAATGTTTGTTTAAAGCAGTTTCTCCTCACTTGTTGTATATGTTTGATTTTATAACTACATTGTAGGTTTGTCCCTTCGTCTTTATACATTTGTCCATATAAAAATTTTCATTTGTTTAAAGCTACAGTGGGGATATTTGTTTGACCTAAAAATCCCGATAACCTCTTCTCTTAATTCCAACTATGTCAAATTTAATTTATGAAAAAAGGTGACCAAGTTTGCATTGCTTTTGAAGACATTTTACATAGTTGTAAGAACTTTGAATTGTTTTGTTGTAATATGCAAGTGTTTCACAATTGGTAATTTTATCAATACATAAACCATTAATTATTTGATTAATGTGGATGGTTGGTAGACAACCCAAAATTGAATGAAAGAAACACAAAGGGAAGGTAGATGTATATGCCTTCTAATTGTCAACAAGTTCAACTAACACCTTATTATCATTCCTTTTTCATTTTCATGTGTGCAAAAACTCTCCAATTGTTTCCCCTTGCTCTCTCAGCTCAAGTGGGGTTCATTTATGATTTGCAGAGAAACATGCAAAATGTAATTAAAGTATGCCATTTAGGAAAGGTCACAAAATAGTGTGAAAATAATGAACACATGAGGGCAATGGATTCACATTCTATTATGTTTTAGGGTTTACATCAAGATCATAGGTTTAGGGTGTTCAAAAATTGGATGATTTGTCACATGATCTCGATGCAACATTAAAGCTTTTTAATGCCTAGATCATGTAGCATCATCAATGGCCACCGTAAGTACTAAAGGTCGCAAGTGCTTTAGCAATCCCCATTTAACGTATATACTGTGAAAATTGAAGTTCAATTGCGTATAGTGTTATAGTGTTCCAAGGTCACCTTTCTTTTTATGGATCACCTTCAAGGATTATACTAATGGGATCTTCTTGTCACACCTAAGTAAATATGGGATGCTTTGGGACTGTGGTCATAATACTAACAAACACCATGTGCATGGCATTGGAGACAATTAATCCATTGATGCAAAAATTGTTGCAACTTGTTAGGTGCTTATTATTAGGTTTAATGATAGTGCGGACGGTGGGGCAAGAACAAGTTGAATATGCATGCAACAACATGAACCAAAGAGTTAAATCATTTGTCAAATGTGCATGGACTTCTTGTTTTGGCTTCTAAAGGTTCCATATTTTCTCCCCAATTGTCCAACTATGATAGTAGGTGAACATGCAAAATTGTTCGTAATTCACACAATATTCCTAGGATGGTTCATTGCATTGTATTAATTTCTTGCAAAAAAGCTTGTGCAAAAAATTTATGATGTTCTTTTGCATTATGGTGAAAAACTTTTGGTTGTTACAAGTGTAATATGTTCAATGTTCTACATCTTGTATTTAACAAAAGCTCGCATCAATTTGACAAAATCCAAAGAAGGTGTTTAGAGGTGCATAATGAATCTTTCAAACTCATTCCTGCAATTAAAATGATTACAAAAGGCCCAAACCCTCGCATTTCAAATACATGTTGATAGAATGGTAGGTAAATTGCCATTATCATTTCAAAAGCCTAAATTAAAATGTGGCATTATAATAACACATGTCATTCCATGGAAAGGTTTGGGGTTTGATGCATAGGGTTTGCAACTTAGTGCATTATGGTTCTACATTAATTGTGCAATTTAAGATCATCAATGTGATGGGTTTCACATATGTGTTTAGGGTTTCCATTTAGGGTTTCACTACATACAAGTCAAATGTGGCAATTGCAAGTCATGTGTTTCCAACATTTGGCCAACTAATGCAAATGTACATTGGTTTGTGGTAGGAGTTTGTTATTCATTGTGTGTTTATGGAAGGGAGCTCTTCAGGTTTTGTATCGTCCATTTGGGAACTTGAAGCTTTGTGTTTCCAATGATTTTCAATGCATTAAGAGTGGTACAGCTTATAAATTTATTCTATGCGGGGGGACTATAGACAATTAAGCCTAGGCTTGTATAATTACTTATGATGAAAAATACTTTTAAGCTTTTGTAAACACATGGATATCAAAGCTTTGAGTGAAATAATCCTTCTTCATGTGCAATTTTAACATTTTTTAAAGATTATTCCAACACATTTCATGATTATTTCCAATTTTGAACCATGTAGAAGCCCTAAAAAAAGTTTATGATGAATAAGAAACACACCAATTTGCTTCATTTTGGTGTGGCAAATGCATGGCTTGCAAGGAGTCGAAAAATTCACCATAGAGAATGTGAGTTCCTCAATGAAATTTTTTTCATGGCATTATATGAGAGGTTGAAAATAGTGGTACGTGGTTGTGATGCAACAAAGGGTTGTTCTTATTAACGGGTTTGTGTGGTGTTGGGTGTAGGTGGAAAATAGACTAGCTTGAAACTCATGATTTGATGTGAAAGTGCTCTGAATTGGGACTCATCAAAGTGTTTCAATTCATGTCAACCTGCTAATCTTTGGAACCTCTAGTCCATCTTTCTAATCAATTATTTATTAAGGCATGGGTTAATGTATGATGCAATTTGGTCTACCATCATCATTATAGGTGCAATCTATATTGATCAATTACAATTTGTCACATTGTTATGGACACAAATCAATCATGATATGCAACATGGTTTGGGCATATTAACTCATTTTAAATTAGTGTCTTCCAAATATATTATTTAACATCTACTTCCTTGTTTGTTCATGTGAAATTTACAAAATGTCCTTTAGAAAAACTATGATTAAATAACCATTAATCCAATTTAAGTTATAATTTTTATTGCAAAATAAATTTGATTATGTATATATTTTTAACACGTTTCAATGAATATGTAATTACATATAACACTACATATGTATTTGTGTGTGTGTATATATATGCATATAATAAATATAAATTTATACATATTTGAACTAATAATAATAATTTTAAAACTATAATGTTATAATAAATGGTTTGATTAGTATTATAAACATAATGTAGTTCATTCATAAATATATTTTGTTAATGGATTTAATCATAATATAATAATCAACAATTTTATTCTAATATCTTTATATTGAATGTAATCGTAAATTTGAAATTCAACATATGATTATTGGAATTAATTACATCTTAAAATTCAATATATAAACTTTGTATATTAACGTACATTCAAAATTATATATAATCTATAGATATTGTATGTATACATATATATTTCAAAAAATTGAAATTCAAATGTGATTTATTGGGTAAAATTTTGTTTTGAAGATTTTTAACTCTTGCACATATGTAGACTAATCATTCCAGGTTTCAAAAATCATATTCATATTTTCAAATATTTGAGTAAGTATTGAAAATAAATTAAATTTTCAGCTATTATTTTTTCTGCATTCAACCATTGGAACTTGGTAAAGTTTATATGCGATAACTCTATGCCACATGTAAAGTGGTAAGTGGATATAAAGGCCTTAGATTTTTCAAGTGGTCCAAGGTCCAAACCTTGCCACCACCATGTTGACCAAGTCGACCACATGGAATGTAGTCAACGTTGGTGTACGTTGACCAATCATATGTATAATTAATATATAACATTAATATCATGTGATCACATTTTATATGGTCATATTTGTGTTCTATAATATATTTATATAATTTTTATGCAAACCATACATTTACAATATTTAAATAATTCAAACGTAGATTAAATTTCTAAGCAATTATTATGTAAAATCAATATGTGAAAATATACTTAAATATATTCATATCAAAATACAAGTATACAATGCATATTACCAATGAATAAAATATTATATATATAATATTTTGTAGTCACGATGGTAGTAAGGGGTTTGACCATTTTAGCAACTAGTGGCATTTGGGTTTATTTTCATAGTCGTAAATGCCGTGTTTTGGCATTGTGCATCTCCCAAATATTAGATAATGGGTACTAAAATGATTTCATCAAAATGGTTGAGAAAACAAAGTCCATCTACTTTCACTTTAATTATAAATTTAAGTTTCATTCTAGTAAGTATAGGATTTTTTTTTTAAGCCATTTATTTTGGTAGTTATAATATATATAATATTAAAGGTATCAAAAGGAAAAAGATGTCTATGTGGTTCATGTTACTATGAAACATACTTGGTCTTAATCTTCAACAAATAAAGGTTTGGTTGACCTTTCATTGATTTAATTAATTGGATAGGGTGCCTCCCATCTAGCCCAATTGTATGGGTGAAAATGGGAAAAGATTGGGCAAAACGTATGGCTCAATAATAATGTGGTGCCCACATGAAACACCCTTGGGGTACACACAATGGGAACTTGGGAAACATCACGAAGCACATGTCAAGATCTCAGGGATCATCATTGGGAACATGTCAAAGACATAATGTGAACTCATAAATCGATAAAAATGCATCCCAACACCCCTTCCCTCCCCAAGGAAAATAAATGATGCCCTTTTGGGTCCATGTTCTTTTGTCTCATTGGTTGCATCAAACTTATGTTTTTAGAAGTGATTGTCACAATTTCTAGCATAAATTAATTCCCATTTCTAAGAACATAGGTACATGTATGCACTTATGAAACCAAGAAAATTGACCATAAACATGGATTTGCAAGATTTGTGAAAAGCTATTTGTTGTCACTAAGCCACCTCACTTGTTGTGTAAATAATATAATATTTGTTTTATTTAGACCATACTTCATTTAAACATTACCCATAATGTCAAATTTGATGATTCATATTTTACTAATAAATCGTCCAAATGACAAAATTAAAATTTTATTCATGAATTTCCTTCAATAATGTACACAAATGTGTGTGTGTGTGTGTGTGTGAAATTATCTCAAAAGAAAAAAAATCTGAAATTTGTTATTGAATACTATTTCAATGACCATTTGTTGGAAAGTAAAAAATTCAATCACATGATTTGTGGGTAGTACAAGGATAAATAAAATATATCTTTTATGTCTTAAACCTTCATTTTATTTATGAATTTATGTTATAAAATTTATTTCCAATATATTATAATTTTATTAATAACTTCTAATTTAAACATCTGAGTCCATAAAATTTATCCACATAAAATATTTTTAAATGCATCATATACCAATTATTATATATATATAATTCATATTAAATTTTATTTTATAATTTTAACCTACATATTTTAATTATGATTTTATAAATATTTTATATTTTATAAATATTATTCAGTTTATACATAAAATATTATTTATTTATGTAAAATTTACTTATATTTTATACTTAAATTGATGACCAAAAATTAATGTAAAAATAGATTATATATTTACCACATCTTACATTCTTATTTGAATTTTAAATTATAATATATAATTATAATATATAATTTTATTATTAATAATAATTATTTCAATGTGTAATAATTAAATTACTCGTGTAAAATATTTTTAAATGCATTATATATTAAGTATATTCAAGAAAAATATAATTAAAGTTTTTATATGTATAATATTAGTTGAAATCAGTTCCCTACTTGTCATAATTCCTTATATGTGAATTTATATTGATAGTCGTTTTTTGATCATTGTAAAATAATTTTATGATCACATTATGTATGTAATGAAACATCATTTTGTCCATGTCATTTGCATAATCATTATTTAGTTACATTTTAAATGATTTTATCCTAATCACATATTCATATGATATTTTGGACATCCATGTCATTTTGTCATCAATCGTGGATGCCATATGGATGAAGATTTGTAATGATAAAACATCATCCATCTTATGATTGCACCACCAATATATGACTACACATAGGATTTGAAGTAATATAGTGCATTACTAGTCATTTAGGACATTTAGTCCTTGATTTTTTGGTTGCCAAGCACAAGATTTCTTCTAGTTTAATACATTCAATCATTAATTTATTGGTTGCAAACGCCAATAATATGCTTGAAATTAACCTTCAAATAATTTAAAATAACTTAATATGGAATAAGGATGCATCCATAATAACCTGTACCAAAATAGTTATAAACATTGTTTGAATATAAACATATAATAATATTCATAATATATGTGGGATCTTGAAAATAAATTTGATATCAATCCACAAAATAAAAAGGATGTAACCATTTTTTTAAAAGTAAGAAATGATTTTTTTTTTAATGATTTCAAAATATTGAACAATACTTTAAATTTTAAAAAATGTAAAATAAACCTTAACAAAACAATATAAAGATTTTATTCAAGTTTTTAAAAAAATCCAGTTTCATGGTTTAACAGACTATTGGCCAAGCCCACCTATTTACTATTATTATTTGTTGGTTTGTATTTTTTAATGTATTTTTTCCCATACTCTTATTATATAATTTTTTGACTACATTTTGTATTAGGGTGAAAATCTTTTAAGGTGTACCACATAGGATGAAAAGGGTCTAATCCTTAATGTAGTCATTTTTTTACCTTATATTTTTATCCCCATAAAAAATAATGAATCAAAAGTTATAATTTTTTCAAAAGGACTATATTTTAAACCATTAAAATTATATATTCCGTCATTATCATCCATAAATGTGTCTTTACATGGTAAAAAGGATTAGGTAAAAAGATAGAAAAATGTGATGTTGTGACAAGATTTTGGTACACCTTAAAGAATTTGGACCCATTATAGTTTTCATACTATAAATATTTTGATTCTAAATTTTACTAATCTTGCAAAGTTGCGGGTTGTACACAAAAATTGTTGATTGGTTGGAATTGTTTTAATATTGTACATAGAAATAAGCTACTATTTTTTAATAAAAGTGATGGGAGGGACTTAGCTTTCCTTCCAAAGTTTTTAGCTTTAAACCCTTTACATAAAAAAATACAAGGCTTATTTTATCTTTCATTTTTTCATCATTTGTTTTGTGTTTGATTGGAAATTGTTGTTTGTCATGGAAATAAAAAATCACACTTTTCTATTCCACTTAGAATGTTATGATACTTCAACAAAGTTAATTTTCACTTGAAATTACATTTGGAAACTGAAGTTCTCAACAAATGATTTATGCATTTCCATAAGACGACCATTGGATGTGTTTTGAGGGCTTTCAACATTTTTATGGTCACAATTCTTCACCATAGTGTGATTTGGGGGCCTTAGGCAATGCATATTAAAATAACCAATGGTGGCCCATAATAGTACAAAATTAGTCATAGATTTAGGTCAAATTCCCAATAGTAATTCAAAATAATTGAAAACATCCCAAAATGCCACACAAAAAAACCTTCCAATTGCTTAAAATTGCCTAAACTTGCCTTGTGGTTAATTGAATGTGGCACATGTCCTTAAGTTAGACACAAGGTGTGGAGGGGCATATTCATGCTTGGTGTTCATGCGTAGGTCATTAGGGTCATTGATGCTAATTAACGCAACCAACTTTAACACATTAAGCACAAAAGAAAGGCAAGAAAAAAAAGCCTATTACTATGATGTGCAAGTTTGTAAACAACTACATCTGTGTTGTTTTATGGTTACTTAAAGTAAATTTGGCCAAAGGAAATGCCAACACTTTGCCACAATATCAAGTTAAAAGTCGGTCAAACTTTGCGCCAACATTGTCCAAGGCCATTTCCTTGAAATATTGTGACAAATGTTCCAAATTATGTTCCCTTCATATTTATCCATTATGCATCCATTAGCCTCCAACGGAAATTCCATATTAAGGTTTGAAACTATACATGCAATTTTGTTTTGCTAATGCTTAATGGCCTTTGGAGAATCATGCTCTTCAACATCGAGCATTCAAAATTGCATTTTGCCCAATGGTTGTCACACTCCATCTTGATTACTTGGTGTAACATGATGTTTCCATCAATTTTGTTTGAAATTATAGTAATCTTTTCAAATATGGTCAAATTTAATGTGTTTTTAAAAAAGTTGTTGTATAATAAAAAATTTCATAAAGTCTGAACAACATGCACTAGTAGCCTACCTTTTTGTGCCAAACTCAATTTGATCTAGTTTTGACCCCGTCTTTCTTTTTTATTGAGTGCTTCCATTGTTGCTACATATATTTTCATTACTCCTACATGTACAACTATTGTAATTACCTCAAACCTTGTGCATCAAATGTCGATTTTCAACATTTCATACGAAGACGACATAAAAACTTCCATACTTTGTGGACTTCACTCAAAGAGGGGATAGGGGGTGAAAGCAGGCCCAAAGACACGGTGAAGGTAATATTACTTCAAGGAAAACTTTAATATGTATGGCTCATTTTTGGGGGGTTATATTAATTTAGGTGTTTTTGTTTAAAAAACCATCAAAGGTTTAGTTTCACATGGTCTCATCAAGGGCTTCTAGAAAGATCCATTAAGTGGTGAACTATGGATCAAAACCCACACATGTCCAGGGATATCAATTTGTTGACAAATTGACACCATTTGAACAACCCAAACTATATCATGTTTGGGGGCGGTGGGTGGGGGGCAATGGGGTTGAATTGATGGACATGTGTGTTTAGGTCTAGAGGGAGTGGAAATCCAATATGAAACAAACATTAAACTTTTGTTGAACAAAACAATATTAACACATCATGTTCATAACGTCAGAATAATGGATCCATTTTGTTTTGGAAATAAATTGTATTGTTACCAAATTTGTTTTAAAAGTTAAATAACTATCTACATCATGCAATTTTTTTTCCCATGATGCCCCCTTTAATGAAAACATGGGGAATTCAACACAATCTGTAAATTTTGTACTAAAGCAAAACCATTTTTTTGGGTGTATTCAAAGTTTTCCCACCTAGGATGCAATTCATTTCTTTTGTCACCTAAGATATTATTGGGAAATCTTGCAATTTAGGGTTGTAGTGCATGAAATTTGGTAATTATATGTGCCCATGTATGTATGTGCAAAAAGATGTTCAAATGGCATATTGTTATATTAGGAAAGGGGCCCCAAGGACACTTTTTAGAACCCCTAAATTTATTTTTGCCCTCCATCGATATGGTCACACATGCCCACACATAATTACATTATGTCAAACACTACTATAATTCATGTGTTTCAAACTGACCAAGTTGATTAGATGGGTCTTTTTTATTAGAGGACATGTATTTTTAATTAGAAACCAAAGGCTTGAATGACAATGGGTATTTTTTGATTAATCAATTTGACTAGAGTGACCAATTTGACAATTAATCAAATTAGACATAAAATTATCACCTAGGCAAATTGGTTAGTGGCCTAGTTAATAAGACCACCCAATCTAGTCAAATTGGTTAGTGGCCTAGTCAATAAGACCACCCAATCTAGTCAAATTGGCCTTAGTCAATAAGGACACCTATTAAATTCAATCAATAGGGCTAACTAAATAGGCCTAGTCAAAAGGGCCAATTACAAATTATAATACTAATTGGGTATCTTGGGATTACATTTAACATTTTGACCAATTAAAAAAAAGTTGGAAAATGTAAAAGTTAACTAATCATAACTAAATGAATCATGACCAAATTAATTATGATTAAATTATATATATAGAGAGTTTATCTAACTATGGTTAAATTGATTATATTGAAATTGGTTATGGTTTAATTATTTATGAAAAAGCTAATTAAAATTAAAATTAACCATAATTAATCTAACCATGGTCAATTTAATCATGTTCAATTAACCATAGTTTGTTTAGTTGCATATGTTTAAACCATGGCTAGTTTAGCCATATTCAATTTAAACATGATTCATTTGTCCATTATTAATTATTCCAAGGTTTTTTTGGCCATATTTAGTTCAATTATGGTTAGTTTAGCCATAAGTAATTTAACAATTATAAGTAGTTTAACCACGGTCGATTTAACAATAGTTGGTTTAGCCTTAATAAGTTTAGCCATGATAATTAGTGTAGCATAATTAATTTAACCATTACTAGTTGGGCCATTGTTGGTTTTGCCATAAAGAACTTAACCATGGTTACTATAAGCATAACTAAATTAGTTATATTTATTTTTAACATATTACTATTTTACCCTAATAAATTTAACCATAATAAATAAACCCATAATTAATTTAAAATTATTATTAATTTAACCATGGTTAGTTCTACCATAATTATTTTAAACACTTTTATTTTAGCCATAATTATTTCATTCATGTTTATTTTAGCCAAATTAACTTTATTCATGGTTAGTAATTTAACCATGGTTGGTTTTTCCATAATTATTTTAACCATTTTGATTTTATCCATAATTATTTCGTTCATGTTTATTTTAATCATAATTAATTTATATATATATATTTCCATAAAATACTTCTTCATTAGTTAGTTTAACCATATTAACTTTATAAACTTTATTACTTATTGATTTAACCAAATTTATTTACTCATGGTTAATTTAACCATTTCTAGTTTAGGCATGGTTAATTTTTTCCATAATTATTTTAACCATAATTAATTTTTTCCATAATTGGTTTTTCCATAAAATATATATTCATTAATTACCTTAGCCATATTAATTTTATTAGTTGTTAATTTAGCCAAATTTAATTACTCATGGTTATTTTAACCATTTCTAGTTTAACCATGGTTAATTTTGCCATAAATATTTTAACCATTTTGATTTTAGCCATAATTGTTTCATTCATCTTTATTTTAACCACAATTAATTTATGCACAATTGGTTTAGCCATAAAATATTTATTCATTGGTTAGTTTAGCCATATTAACTTTATTCATGGTTGGTTTAACCATAAATTATTTATTTTTTAGTTAGTTTGGTCATATTTATTTTATTCATGGTTAGTTCAATCATTTTTAGTTTAGTCATAAAATGTTTATGTATTGATTAGTTTGGCCATATTTAATTTACTTACAATTAGTTTAACCATATTTATTCATGGGTTAGTTTCACCATATTTATTTAGATATGGTTAATTGAACCATAATTAGTTTAGTCATGGTTATTTTTCCATAATTATTTTTAATTTTTGGTTGGTTTAGCCATTATTAGTTTGATAATCATTAATTTTTCCATAATTACTTTAGTTGTGGTTGGTTTAAACATTATTTTACTAATCATTAGTTTTGCCATAATTGATCTTTCCTGAGTTAAATTAGCCACCTATTTAATTTATGTAATGTAAGTATGTTGTTAAATAACCTAAATATAATTAACTTATATGTAGGTGTATTTATTTATGCATACCCTACCTATACTCCACCTATTTACCTATATTTTAGCCTATAGGTAACCTATTTATATAGGCTAAGGTAGGCCATTTATATACCTATGATAAATTATTAGTTGGTTAACTAGTTATTTACCTAAAATACATTAATGCACGTGTAATTAAATAGTTAATTACTAATTATTACAAATACATTGTTGATAATATATAATGAATTAGGTCAAATTTGTATAGATTAGTTATAATTTGGTTGTAATTATTAATTATAAGTAAATAACTAAACATTAACTATTACTAATTTTTATTTTTATTTAATTAACATGCATATTTACCTACCTATTTATTTATGTATTTATTTAATGTATCTTACATAGTTATTTAGGAATAATGTTGTGTGGACACGAAAATGTTTTTCCCTCCCAAAAGTTTGTCCCATATTGTTTGTCATCCTTTCCAAATGATGAACAATATAAATAAATGCACCATAAGCATCCAAGAGATAATAAATATTAAAAAAAGGAAGGGCACTTGGGATGAACCAATTGAAAAGGTTTAACTTTAAAGGCCAAATTCAAAATGAAATAGGATTTTCCTACCTAGGTCATCTAGGTGTAGGCTTAATTTAAATGGTGTACATTTAAGCCTAGTAAAGGTCGTAACTTAAGTTGTCTTAACTTATTTTAGGCTTCTATATCTAGTTGTTAGTTATAGGTTCCTAGAACTAAACCTAGGAGTTTAGGTTGTAGATTCCTAGACAAAGGACCTTAGGAGTAGGTATCTAATTTTAGGTCTAACCTAGGTTATTTAGGTTCTATCCATGTGGCATAGCCTAGTGGCCAATGTTTAAATGTCATGTGGCATAACTTAGTGGCCAATGTTTAAATGCCACATGGCATAACCTAGATGGCTAGTGTTTAAATGCCACATGGCATAGCCTAGATGACC